>Ga0247741_1001570_pt1 | contig 12705 bp, 14 predicted proteins | sample UWRJL213509R2_FD_180945 | JGI IMG/M metagenome (GOLD analysis project Ga0247741, IMG submission 180945) | Plant litter microbial communities from Arlington Agricultural Research Station in Wisconsin, United States - UWRJ-L213-509R-2 | ecosystem: Environmental > Terrestrial > Plant litter >... | reverse complement strand
GAAGTGATTTGCTGATCCATGTCGTAAAATTTCCTGGCAGATTACAGTTGTAAGTATCAACACTTCTCGATGGTATCGGAACGCCAAAAATAGAAGCCTACGGGAGTAAGTTTATGGGCGTCAAGGCGATTCTGGAGCACTGTCAAACAGCGCCCATTTCAAGTTGGCCCAACACCCCGAACTGACTCTGTCCTTCTTCTTGTACGACGTCGATGTTGCAGACTAAACTCTTCCTGAAGGCCCTACTGAGTGGGGAAAAACCCGGCTAGTCAAGTTCTTGAATATCATTCGCTAAACGAACACTTACATTGTTGCGGAGTTCTTCTGAGCACTGCACTTACGTAAAATGATTGGGAAAATTTTCCTATCCAAGCGAAAATAGAAGTAAATGCGATATGATACAAATCCTTCCGTGAACAAAAAGATTGATAGAAGTTGCTAACATGCGCACGGCGGCCAACCTCATCGATCATCGATCATCCCTCGAATCCTCACTTCTCATGTAATGGTGTTGGCGAACTAGGGCGGAGGAGAATGGGCATACAGCTCAATATCTGGGTAAGATGTCCCTCCGCGCCCCATGATGGGTACCGCCTCGACCTGTGATCCTGGCCGCCGGGCGGTCCCAGAAGTCAGCCCAAATGCCTCCCCGAAATCCATCTTAGTGTGGCCGTGGATATCGGTCTTCACGCGATGACCGTGGCCGTGCGCCGAAGATTTGCCTCGCAGGTAATCAAAGAAGAATTTGAATGAGCCGGTAATCTCGAGGGCAAAGTCGCCTAAAGATAGAAATTAGGGTAATGACCGCAATTTCAAACCTAACGAGCAACTCACTGAAGTTGATTCTGAACCGTCAGACATCAGACATCAGTAAGATTGAGAACTTAAACGTAGAAACATACGAGTCCCAGAGCGGACGCCAGATTTTAGTCGCCGGTAATCCTGTTTTTCGTCTATATTCTTCAGGAGTATAGGCCCACCACATCAGGGCAGAGAAAAAGACCATCTAGAGGAGGGATATCAGGATTTTCGGGACAAGCAGTAGAGTATAACTTGCCTCAATACAAATAGCTAGAGCGTTCAATCCATTGGCAATGTTGACCTCAGTCCAATACTCCGTAGCTGGAAGCACATTCTTAGTAACCAAAGAAAGGGAAATATTTAGTCGTACCGTGGATCACTCTGCCCTCGAGTGCGCTAAACTGCGTTATGAAATAAGTCGGCGAAGCTTGCTAGAGAGAGGTAAAACGTACGACAAAGGATTGATAGAACGTGAACATAACAATTAGTTTGATGGATAGGAACTTTGCCATTGGGCGGCGATTCTTGAGTTCATCCTTCATCAACCCGTAGAAAATCAGCAAACCATAAAGTGCAATACTACAAGGATAAATTAGGACCCTATCAGTTGAGTATGGTGAGAAAAAGTACCTAATGCTGACAAAGTTTATGGATTCGAGGTATACCGAAGCATGACGCCAACTGTAGCCATCAGTGTGGCAGAGCACTTCGAGCTTTTCGCAAATAATACCCACAATCGACACAGCTGGAGCAAAAATCAGTTAAAAGGATCCTGACAAGACGGAGGCAACCAACCAGGTCGAATGATGACATATTGAAGAACAGACCACTGTAGATATATTGTTGTCAGAATCTATAACCTCAGAGATTCTCTGGCAGACCAACTTTAACTGTATACATAAAGTAAGCCTGGCATCGAATCAAGTCAGTCAACCAGATTCCAACAGGTAGCAATCAGCAGGTAGTTCACCTTCGTAGGACGGTACCTCCAGCAGCAGAACTGCGGAGTATCTCAGTATGATTGGCGAGATTGCGAGTGGCAACCAACATACGGGTAAAGGAAGGGGTGTTTTATCTTTGCGTTCCAGAGCATTATCAGTCGAGTGTCCAGTCGCAGTCTCAGACACATATTCAATAATTAGTAGTCTGCAGAAGGGTCAACCTAGATTCGCGTAGGTCAAGAATGTGAACTTACAGAAATGAGCTCAGAGTAACGGCCTGTGGCATGTGAGGCAATATTCAAAAAATCGCGTAGTTCACAAACCTCATAAGCTGTACACACATAAGTATAATGTAGATCCGGCTGGGTATTATACGCACCAATTTCAATGAACGAGTAGTATGTATATTCGTGAAAGAAACGATAGGAAAAGAAGGATATTATGGCGTAGACGGGTGGCATGTACAAGATTCGCAAGCTGGCAAGGGATTACAATCGGAGGCATTCGACGCGAACTAGAGGCGTACATTTGTCGTTGCTGAGGCCGATTCGTATAATTCCTGTTGTCAACATGAGTTATGTGCGTGTCGTCAAGCCCCCGCCACCTACCAGCAATGTTGCAAAATCGTGACAGAAGATATGATTACAGTCTGCCACAAGCATTGAGAATGGGTAAACGGAACATCATCATTGGTAGCGACTCACCAATAGAGCACATCCACCAGCAACCGCCCACCCGATTCTATGAGAGGTCCAATGTATGCCATTCTCATCCCAGAATTTGGTTTCGTCGACTGCAATGGTGTTTGGTGAAGTTTGACACACCATTCTCGAGTGTTAGTCGAGTTCTTGGGAAACGAGAGCCAGATGTGCAGTGCTAGTGAGTACAACGATGGGGAATGAGCCGAAATGCAGGAAGCGAAGGTATCCAGGGACTATAGTTCAACCCAAGTGTTTAAATATTTGCTCGTGTGAAAAGCCCAACAGGACAGGGGTTGTCGGTACCGAATTTAGCCCGATACGAGAGTGAACGAGGTGCCGGTATTCCAATCCTCCGGCGAGTCCCTGGTGCTGAACTCCGTTGGCGACGTCCCAGGCCTAGTGGTTTGGACGAAATCGGTTCAACGTTCCAGGTCACAGCTCACTTGGCCAACGTCGAAATTTGGTTCTAGAAATACGTTGAAATCGACCTAATTTATCAAAAAGTCGATACTTCAGTGCATTACTACAGTTGTGAACCGAATGGTGTGGAATGACGACCTGCCACAAGTGGCCGAACCTTTGCTTGACCGAAATCTGATCATGTCCTCTGTCCACCTTCAAGGTGGCCGACGCCCAAATTTCGGCCACTCCGTCACGCGTCCCACCCCCGGCCGAAATTGATCGTAATAGTACAGTATCTGTGAGTTCGGTCCTCACGTCAAAACGCGACAATCAAAACTTGAAGAATGAAGAGCTAATACACGGGCAAGAGTACATTACCCATGCATGTAGTAAGGGACAATCTCGTGCATTTAGTTGACTCGTCTCTCCAGTCGGCTGCTTCCGAAGATCAAGGCCAGCAGTGTAAACTCCGAGTCTCTAATGTTATTCCTCAGAAGGTCGACCCCAAGGCAACCTTCTTAAACATTTGTCTTTATGTTCAGCAAAGATGGCAATCGTATAGATAGGTGTCTTTATTATATGCCCTTATTACTTAGCAGGGTTTATTGCCTTCAGGTGAGGCCCGTGAGGTCCGTCGCTACACACGGTCCCAATCATTGTCACTGACAATCGATCATCGCGATGCGCTACAAACGTCATTGGCGAACGCAAATGGTCAACGCGAACAGAGAAGCCAACACCCCGACCTTCATCTAACGCAAAACACGCAAATGCGAAGTAATTCCTAGTGAAGCTACAACATTCAACTGGGGAATTGGGAGCAAAACGCGAGACAATTGTACCGTCAAATTCACCTGAGAAGAAATCCAGAGAGAGAACAAGTGATCCAGAGAGAAGAGTACGGCTAGACACATTCAGTGATTTGAAAAGTGGAATTTAACTTCCGATACCGCAAGAATATTACCCGCTGACCGTGGGCGATAGGTGAACATTGCAGCATTGATTACAACGAAGAATATTTAACTTGAGTTGATCATGAATGAGCTCTTCGAGGCCAAATAGACCGTCGAATGGGGTGTCCGCGCTCCGTACCGACTAAGCGCCGTGTCCAAAGTATGACAAAAGTTACGATGGGGTGGGCGAAGCCCTTGATATCACCCATTTTTAAGGTTGTAATCTGGCCTAATTTATCCTTTTTTTTTCTCGGACAACGGATGAAAGGTGCTCCCTAAAGATGATTTGCTGATGAACGACGTATGACCTGAAGTGGTGAGTAGACATCCTCGACGAAGAATTTAGGCTGCGTAACTTCGAATATAACAACAAGTTGGCCATCGTGAGCTCAGATGTTCTCTGTGTGGGTTTTTAAATGGCTGCTGATATTGGTGTCTCGGTGTGTATGATTCTTGAGGTCCAAAAGGAGCGAAAGCCGTCAGGTACTCGTTCGCAATAAACGAAGTCGGCCATAGGGTGTTGGCTAATATACACCCATACAAGTGAATGTCATCGATGATATTCATCAAACAAGACGAGAAGAGAAGCTCACCGCCGGAGTACTCTCATAGTGTTGGGCATATGGGCATATGACCAGTCACCTGCGAGTCGAACCCATCGAAGTCCAAATATACGGCCAGAGATGGGCCTATGAATGCAATCGTTAATTAGGGCTTGGACAATGCTGATGACTAGAAACGGCCTCGAACTGACAGAGACTACACGCCCATGAGACAGAGCGTAGGGTTTACGATTGCCAGCAGATATCGTGTCTGTATTTATACACAACTGACGGCCACAATTTACATTGACGGAGCATCCTCTTCCGCGCCGTGGCCACAGGGATGGGACCTGATACTGTGATACCTGTCAAATATGCCTTCGTCATCCGCCAGGATGGAGGTGGATGGAGGTGGATGTAATTAGGGGTTGAGAATTCCAATTGCGGCAGGTTTTGAGCAGGTTGAAGAGCTGTAGATTGGTAGGCTAACATCTAGGAGAAATCTGCGAGGCACAGAGTGGGTTGAGACCGCTACGAGAGAGAGCAGTGGGTTATGGGTATTACCAACGGAGAGGTGCGAAGATCTAGAATTCGAAAAGATTGACAATGTGGAACATGTAAACGGCCCTCACGCTGGTATAATCAAAGTGCCTGGCCGAGCGGATGTTTGGCTCTTGAAGCAACGGGGTCACAGGACAGACTGGGCGCTCTAATATGCGGGGCTGAATACAAAAATCGAGTACTGAGTTTGCCAATCCATATGTGCGGCTCTCGAAAGGCAGAGGCTGACATCCATTATTATAAAGTGGTGACGTCATATTCAAGTTGGCGCACCGGCCAACTGAATTGCCGGTCTATAGTTGCATACTACATAGCCACACCTTACGGCTAACCGAATTCCGGATCAACCAGGGCTATTATATACCCGGACACGATCGTGTAAGCGCCCGTTGAGCGCCGTGTGCCAGAAGGTTACGTGCACAATCATGATGGTTTCACCACTAGAGCACTTTGCACACGAAACTATTCGGAATCCGACTTCATCGAACATTTTGTCAGCGATTTTGAGTCCAACGATGACTTCTAATCAGAATGACCACGGCTGGAAGTGACTTCACTGATTTCACCTCTGCAACAAACCGGGCCTGGGAAACGTAGTTTGCTACAAAACTTCAGATCGGATGAAGTGCCTATTTCAATTTACAATGAATTTCAGCAGATCTGGTTAATAGATCTCGAACTTGTGACGATGATAACAAGTTGCCTACTCATAGCCTGCATTTGATAGCTGAGGCTCTCTTACAGCTCGGGGTCATCCCAATGGATCAGTGCAAACTCAGCCCAGCTGTAGTTTCATCGAAGTTTCATCTCCAACAAGTGGAACCATATCCAACCACATCCGTCAAATACAGCATTACAAGCTGAACCTCATTACTCACTACTAAATGGATTTGTGAACATGATGGTGACACAATTAGATGAGCTATAGGCCGTTTCTCTGCCGGAATTATCACTATCCTCAAATATACCATAGCATGTGATCCGTTGTATCCCAAAGCTCGAAGATGAATTTGCACGAGGCTAAAGACCTAACTTTAATGATCCCCCGAGAATACCGGGAAGAACAGGCACGGACAACTCGCAGCTAACTCCGATTAATCACGGATAGCTAGATATGCAGAGCCTCCGCGCAGACGCTCGGCTGAATTTGCTAAACAAGCATTATTGCATTCCATGATGCGCACAATCCCCCCTTACCAACCTGAATTTTAAGGCATCTAAGTCGAGAGGACATAGCACTACGTCCAGCGGAGTCTACATACGCGATGTCTGCAAGGAGTTGAAGCAAACTCCGAAACAGACAATAGTTCTCCAAAAGCAACACTCTGCATTTTAACGTACGAGTCCGCATCTCAACTTCGTGCGCGTCAGTATTCAGAGTTTAATTTTCCGTTGATCTGAGCAACATTTCAAGGCTTCATCGTCAGATCCAAAAATAGCGACCAGCGCCAATTTGGCAACTTTGCGACATCACGTGCGTGACACTTATTAATTGACGCCGAGCGCCCCTGTTTATCCATCCCAGATCAGAGACTGGCTTTGTAGAAGGAGTTGTTGGCTGTCATAAGACAAAGCAGTGATATGAGTCAGTGCCAATCCTGATGACAAGAAGTTATACAGCACAGGGACATCTCGCACACAGCTTCAAGTTGATCCATGTCCCTTGGCATTCGTATTCAGGCACTACTTACCCTCTGTTGACACACTGCGCACCTGAACCCGAAACATGGATCAAATGTTTAGCTCCAAGAAAAGTAGCGAATCTGGTAATATGGAGATCTTTCCTGCTGTGTTTGGACCGCATGGAGGACCCACCGATATTCGAAGCTCTCCGAGTCGGCCCACATATGGTGACAACGACTCACAATTACACCCACCGCTTAGCGCACACCCTATAAAAGATGCTTGGGACCCCGTCCGAAATACCAGTAACCCTGAATTCCCTCGTTTCGACACTTGCTCAGATTATAAGCCAGGCATGGACTCAGAACAAGGCTTGCGGCTGCGCCTGATGACACTGCTCTCACTTTATGACCTCCTTCCGCACTCCATCTCAAACCCACCAAACGGACAAGCTCCGTCTCGTCTAGAGGATGCAATTGGTCCGCAAGCAGTTCAAGAGTGTTTGGATGCCATTTCAAGGCAGCAACCTCAGGCACTACCAACGGTGTTGGCCAATATCCTGGTATGTTCTTTCCCACTATTCTACATATCTTAGGTTGTTCATGGTGGAATCGGGCAGCGAAATTCTTCTAGGATACGGAGTCAGAAGCCCGCCGCAAACCCCCACGCGTCTCCCCCTCGATAGACCAACATCTACAACGTGCGAGTGAATGCGTGTTACTCGGACGCCCGTAGTTATGACGAAGACAGCTTTCAATGTAAGGTGTCCTCACTGGCTGAGCACCGAAAACATGCACAGCCGTCGTTCATCCTCTCCTTGGTTTTTTAATTGCTCGTCATTTTTGTAGTTTTATTATTCTAGATTCTGGCTAGAATTTTCTACCTTATACTACTTCATCTACTATAAAAACCTGTACTACATTTCTCGCAGTGGGATCGCCACTCATTGGTTGTCGTCCAATTTCGTCTCGTCTGCCAGTCGTTGTCGCCAGTTCAGCTCACAAGCAAGTCTTTATGTATAGTTCACATTATCCGTCACATGCACACCTCCAAGAGAAGTATCTATAGTCCGGCAAGAATTATGTACATTTGTATCCATCAGTTTATAAGTAAAATGATCGACGGACGTCTCCAAATGGGATTGCAGCTGATATCAACGAACGAGACGATCTAAGCCATCAGGTACGGTCCAGTTATGTGTGGCGGCTGCGCGCTTGAAGCCCTGGAGAGACTCAAGCACTCCATAAGGTCTGCCAAAAACGTAAGGGAGTACTTGGGATACGGAAATAAGGCTTACGTATTCCAGTTGGACGCAAGACGAGCCGGCTTCGGGTCGAGATTTGAGATGGCTAGCCGAATTTGCATCAACACCGCGGAGATACTGGATGGGCAGAACATTCGTAAGGTAATAGCATATTTATCGATTTACGAACCTGTAACTCGGAAGCCAGCCTGTGCTCATGATCAGAATGGAGTTATCTTTCAAATGAAGCCCTTGCTTACCATCACTTGTTAAAAGGTCCATACAGATAGAGCCACCTGGATTGAGGTGAGCTAGATCTCAGTTGATCACGAGCGTACGCACCTCCAGTAACGTGGCCACCACCACCGTGCATAAAAGGAAGAAACCTGGGGGTTATTATCCTAAAAAAAGGCGGAGAATTCGGGAACGTAGGAGGGAATCTAATCTCAAAGATAATTGAATTCACCCGCCTAAGAAAGTCCTGTCAGCGTTGTTCTGCTTGAATGAAGAAGCGACATACTTTGCTTTCATGTCCTTTGCAATCGGTAGCGCTAAATCCAGCGAGTGCATCTCAACGATCCACTGATACAAATTATCACCAATCAAGTCGGGCGGCATATACCAGCCAAGATCTCGGAGAGCTGGTGCCATATCTTGCTCCTTGATCATCGATTTGAGCTCTCTCTGTATGGCCATGCTGGCTGATGGAGACGACTGAAACGGAGGAAGCATAAGATTTTCCAAAGTCCTTGTGACGTAGTCGGCATCGTGTTTCCAGTCATCTTTCGGCCTCTTCGGAGCAGACTGAGCCTTGGGTTTGGACGAGGAGGCGGTAGGGACACGGTAATCGTCATCGTCATCAAGATCATAGTGTTCTTTTTGAGAGGCCTTGACCTCCTTCTTTGATAGATCGAGCTGAAAGATTGCCATGTCCTCTTCGTCTGCATCTTCAAGGATGTAATCGCCCTTCCTCGCAGAGAGAAGACTTTCCACCTTAAACGCGGGGTCGGGAATTGCGATTACCTTCGAATTGACTTGAGTTTTATGGTCAGGATCTAACTTGACAAGTGGTGTCGCAGCCTGCTTTTTGCTTTCCTTCGTTTCTGTTTGTGCAGTTGCAGCGTCTGAATCAACAATGCCTTTGACTAAGAGATATCGACTGTAATGCAAAAAGATAAGGCAAGGCTGGTATGCGGGGGAGTCGATCGCGTTTGACTCACCACATAATCCAGTGGGTATCTTTAATGACATAGTGGGGATTTGAGCTCACAAATTTGGAAGGTAGGTTGACGACTTCCGCAAGAGCCATGCAGTTTGTAGGGCCAGTTTGACTCCTCTGCCAGGCGGACCTTCCAGATTGGGCATAGTAGCCCATGGACGTAGCTGCGTCCTTCGCTAGATAGACACCTATGAGAAGAAATGGTGGCAATAAGCTCAGTGTTTCGTTAAAGAGGAGCATCAATACCGTTTCCAAAAGCGCGTCCATGGGCTACGTCCTTGTACCAGAGGCCGTGGCGGATGATCTGTGAGACGCGTTACATCGTAGAATTGGTATAAGTCACTCGAAACCTACTGAATGCCAGTTTCTGAGAGGCGATCCGTGGAATGCCTACGAGGGAATGTCAGATATCATTTTCAGAAAGTCAGATCTTGCGTACATAGATGACTGGATATTTGACTGCATGAGCACTCTCTTGTTGCGCCTCAAGGACCGCCCCTTTAAACTTTGCTTCAGCATCAGGTGCTCCAACAGTCATTCTAAACTGTCTCCAAGTTGGATCTGCACCTTATAAACGAGTGAAAAAACTAGATTCAGAACAGCGCTTACCCAAATTTTGGATTAGTTCTTCGCCGGAAGTAATTGCTTCGATGTGCGCGGTGCAAGAAGCAACACACCTGAAGTGATCTTTAATGGCGTCTCTGAATCCACAAAGAGGGTACATACCATCGCAAAATAGACCAAGCTGCTGGAAGAACGGTCGGATCGACATCTCTTAGCTTAGGCTTTGATTTCCCCGCTTTGACCTTTTTCTCCAGATGCTTTTTCATATCATCGATCTGGAGCGAATAACATCAACGGCCCACCAAAATGCAACTGATTAGTGTGGCCTACCGATGGCAGTGTGTTGATGAGTTTCGCGATGGAGGATCGCATCTAGAGGACAATATATGAAGATCATTCTCCAAAAGGAAAATTAAGTATTGTTGAAGACCTACTTGACTAACGGTCAGATCATCAAAGTCGCACAATCCATCTGGACCTTTCGTCAACTCTTTGGGAACCTCAGGAGGAGGTGGCTGGTGCGTTACTCCTGGTAGTGCATACACAGCTGTTTGGGCGACACTAGGAGCGGATGGGCCAGGCGGCGGTACGCGCAATCCAAGTCCAGAGGGAAAAGGTTCATCCATAGAACCATCGGAGGCCGAGCAGTAGGCGAGGGAGACCAACAAGTCGACGGTTTGCGGGTTGTGCATGATTTCATACTTAAAAATGGCCTGTGTATCAATGTAGTCGAATCAAAATTTAAGGTGCATACCTCGAGAGACGGTCCACGGTTTAAGGTATAGTACTGGTACGTACAGAGCTTGGAGTCGCAGACATATGGTTTGAGGGCTTCGTAGTCTGATTGAAGCTTGTTATGACAGACAATGCAGTAACGAGTGCAGAGCTACGAGGTGACACATGAGATGAGTTGCATAAATAACGGGACAAAAGATAACGCGTACTGAAAGGCGACGAATTAGGTAACAAAATGCTGTGAGGGGCAAGTTAAATGGATCGTTTTTGCCGAGGTTCGCGAGAGGATCATGCGGTAAAGCTGTTGTTCTCGCAAAAATTCGTTCCTCCTTGTCGGCCTCCATGACATCCTGACAGTCAATCGGATGAGCGACGAGTGAGGTGGAAAAATGAAAGACAGACCGCTTGTTTCAAAGCGAGGACGTCCTCTTCTTTCATTTGTGACTTCTCAACTTCAGCATGGAGATATTCAGCACCAGCCCATCCGAGGCCGAATTTCCTCCTGAGTTGTACGAGTTTCAGGAAGGACTGGTCCATTAGAGTTTCAAGGGAGCTGCTCAAGCTGAATCTATCAAATCGGCCAGGATCGACGACCTCCGGCTCCTCCTCAACGGGGTCCATCATCATCTCATCTTCATTGAGCTCGTTTTCCCAGTCAACATGCAACTTGGCCTGTTGTGCTGCGAGCTCGGCTTGCTTCTGCAGCTCATCCTCAGCATCCGATGTGATGAGCCCATGCTTCCGAACGACTTCCTGCGCTTGTTCCCTTCCGGGTTTATATTTCTCGCTCAAGCCTACTTTGAAGGATAGACTGACTCCAAGGCGCTGTGCCGCCGAAGTATATGATCCATCATTCTCCAAAACGGGGTATAGTCCGTGGAAACCAGAAATAAGCAGTGTAAGATGTTGAGAACAGGCTAAAAGGCGACGATCCCAGGCCATGAGTGCGCGAGGAGGGATTGAGTCCGCCAACGTGATGACTGGAAGGGAAATGGAGATGACGAAGTCATTGCCACCAAGCCGAAGAAAGCCAGGTCTATACTCTGTGGCCACAATATCGATAAAGTTCCTAAAAATGGCGTCAAAAACTGAGTAGGAAAGATAAGTCGAATCATTACTCTTGTAGTTTAGCCATGACGGAATTAGGCTCATCAATGGCTGCACCGAAGTCGTCGTAGTCATCAAAGGCGTCGTAATCTTCAGTACCATCAGAGTGGGCGTCTTCCTCGTCTGTAGTATCATTGTGGCGACTGGCCACGATCTTAGGTGCGCCCATAACCCTCGCAACAGATGTAACCATATCTTTAACTGTGTTACCAAGCGGTTTGGAAGGCTCCTCGGCGATTTCGTCAACAATTCTTTGGATTTTTGCAGGAAGATCCCCGTCCGGCGAGTAACAGAAGACAGAGTGACTAGTGGGATATTCAGAGGTATCTGTGAATCATAAAGAAGAGATCGCGAAAACGGAGGAATAGACAGTACGTACCGGATATCAGCAGGTTGGCAGATAGAACGTGCTCTGACCGTTTCTCGATCACTACTTCAATGGATCCTTCATCGTCGCCTGGCCTGATTTCTGTGGCAATAGGGGTGAATAGCATTGCGTGTGAAGCAGACCCTTTGACTCACTCTTAACTTTCAGTCCACTAAACTCCAACCCATCCTTGCAAGCCGCTTGAATGTCAGCTAGGTCTGCATTGAAACGTTTTCTGCCCTTCAAATTGGCATTCTTGTCTGGGTTATAGGAGAGTCCTTGCTCCACGTCCACCATAATCACGTCAACATCGGCGAGAGCTGAGAGTCAAGCATTGAGAAAGGTAAAGTTACCCAAAAACTACGCACTAAGACAAAGGCGGCAAACGTACCAGATCCTGTCTTTTGTCGCTTAGGCGCTGGCTTTCCAATGTCTGGATCCGAGGATTCGTATGGACCTTTCGCTGTGCGAGGCATGTCAAATAGAGTGGTGAAGATGCAAGAACTGCAATCGATGGTGACAACAATGGATAGCGCTGTAATTGCATACAAAAACGCCCTTTTACGCGTGGTGCATCATGGTCAAAGACAAGCGCGTCGTGTTATAATGTGACTCCTTTCTTGATCGGCACCACGGCATTTGCTTAGACGTCCAAATATTGAATTTACATAAAGTCGTGACGCACCGCATTCGAAATATTAGTAGAAGATTGGTTCTACACAGCCAACACCAGGTGTATAAGGAACCTCCTTGGATGAATCTTCGAGTATATTTATCCTAGGCCTCGAGCCATCCGGTTTCTCATACCCGGAAGCCGGCGCGCACAGACCAAGAGGGCTTATCTACAAACCAGGTGGCAGATTTCTTTCCAAAGCACCGCTCTGATATTCGAAGAGATGGTATATCCTCTCTGTACAATCTTCTACGCGCAACCCTGACCAGATTT
>Ga0247741_1001569_pt1 | contig 12706 bp, 12 predicted proteins | sample UWRJL213509R2_FD_180945 | JGI IMG/M metagenome (GOLD analysis project Ga0247741, IMG submission 180945) | Plant litter microbial communities from Arlington Agricultural Research Station in Wisconsin, United States - UWRJ-L213-509R-2 | ecosystem: Environmental > Terrestrial > Plant litter >... | reverse complement strand
TCATCAGAAGGTTTAAGATGATAAATAGACGGGAGCGATTTATAATGGAGTTTTTGAAAATTATTCTGATTCAGAAAAAACAAAACTGCCTGAAAAATTTCGATAACTGTTTTTAGTTTTGTTTGCTCTCTATAAACCAATCCTCCATAAGTTAATCCTTGATGAGAATGAATACTATCTCCAACTTTATTGGCGGGCAAAACACTTATTAATTTTTCATCTTCAAAAACTAAAAGCGAAAAATCTTCAAAACGATCCTGATGATATTCCATAAAATCACGATGAAACAAAAACGTAGCATTTTTTGCCTGAACAATAAACTCATTCCAGATTTTGTAATCGTTTTGTTGGTATTTTCTAACGGTATATGTCACCAATATTTTGTTTTTTTGCCACGAATTTCACTAATTTACACTAATTTTTTAGTTTAAATTATAAGTCAAATATGCGTATATTTTGTTGAAGCCAGCATTATTCTTGAAAATCTGTGAATTTGTGGCAAAAGAATTATTTATGATCGAATGCCGGTAAATACCATTTGAATTTTACTGCCATTAAACGTACTGCTATAATTACCACCGAAGTTACAAGATATAAAACATCATCATCTAAATTCAGTTTCCTTAATCCGAAAAATACGATTCCGCCAAAAATACAAATCGTGGCATAAATTTCTCTTCGAAATATCGTTGGAATCTCAGTACACAGAATATCCCGAATCACACCGCCAAAACAAGCTGTCATAGTTCCTAAAGCAATGCAAATTACAGGATGTAAACCAATCATAATTCCTTTTTCGAGGCCAATTAAAGTAAAAACGCCTAAGCCAATTGTATCAAACAAAAACAAAGAAGTGCGTAGTTTATCAAACTTTTTTCTAAAAAGAATAGCAAGTCCAAAACCTAAGATAATGACATAAACATATTGCAAGTCTTTCATCCATCCAACTGGCGTTCTGCCTATTAAAACATCACGGAGCGTTCCCCCGCCAACTGCCGTTACAAAAGCAATTATAAAAACCCCAAACGGATCTAGTTTTTTATGCATTGCCGTTAGAGCGCCGGACATGGCAAAAGCCATTGTACCAATAATATCTAATAAATGGAACATTCTTTTTGTGAGTTTCAAAGGTTCAGAGGCGCAAAGGTACAAAGGTTTTCCTTAGTTTAAGAACATTGAGAAACAATGGTTAAAAGAACAAAAATGAAGACTTAAAATGCAATTTTAATCTGCTTCTTAATCTTGCTTTTTCCTTAATCGAAAACTTTATTTTTTTGCGTAAATCGGACTTCTTTTTAATAAATAAGAAACCGAGTCTATCCAGCTGTCTTTCAATTTAAGAAAAGGCTGGCGTGTTTGCGAGTAAATTTTTGTGCCGTTTTTATACATATCAAAATACACATTGTAATAATAATACATTTGCGTATTGGCAGTTGTGGTGGAATAATCAGTTGATTTTACCTTTTTATCATTGTTGCTTACCGTTGTACTTCCGCTTCCGTAAGTTGAAGCTGTTGAGCTTGATGACATTGTGTATGAGATTTTTGCAGCTACTATATTATCAACTCCCAGAATTTTTTGAAGATCTTCAATTGGCGTTTCATCAATATTGTTATGATCAATTCCGGCTTTGTGCAGCAAACTATTTGTTGTTCTTAAATCCTGAACAGTTAATGGAAAAATATTAGCCGATTTATCTAATAGCTTATTATACATATCATTCTGCGCAAATTTTGCCATATCTTCTGAACTTTCCTGCGTATCTGAGTTCAGATACGGAATGGGTAAAACGGCAATAGTGTTGGGTTTAATTTCCTGTGCAATAATACTTTGACTCGAAGATGTTTGAGCATTATTTACTGTACTTACATCAAAAGTCTGTGAACGGCCACTGGCAAAATCAATTCGGGCAATTTGAGAAACATCAAGTGAAATTTGAACTGTTTCTCCTGGTAGGGAATATTCAACGGTTTTATCTGATATTTTTGAAATTGTACCTTCTATTATCTGATAATCTCTTTTTATAATTTTATCCAGTTTTTTTGCTCCTTGAGCAAAACCAATAACTGAAATAAACAAAATCACTATAACTGCAATAGCTCTTTTTAATTTCATGGCATTTTTTTTAATTAAGTCAGATAAATAAAAATATTAATGTTTTCCTTACAAACAAAGTTAAGAAAAACTTCTTACTTAAATCTTTAATGCAATAGGCTTAATTACATGTTTTGCGTATAAAAATTATAATCTTTTAAAATTGTACGAAGAAAATCTTTCGAATTTCCGGATTGGTTTTTAATTCCGGTAACGCTTTCAATTTTAGAAACTAATTTATGAATCGTTTCATAATCATCTTTAATATCTGCTTTTTGAAATGTTTCTTTGATAATTCTCATATCATTATCCGTTAATTTTATCACCAAAGGATATGTTGGTATATAAGCTTCGCCAATTTCTTCGAGAATAGTATGGCTGATATTAATTTTATTTTTTAAAGTAATGACAGAAGTGCCAGCGACCATATCGCCCAACCGCTGTCCTTTTTTACTTGTTATAACAGCTATCAAAGCAACTACGCCAGAAGAAATACCCATGTCAACAAGTCTAAAAAACCAACGCATTAAATAATCGCCAAAACCAGCCTGATAGCCATCAATTTTAACAACTTTTATCTTTACTATTTTTTTTCCAATCGTTTGTCCTTCAAAAATGCTTTCTAAAGTGATCGAATAAACTATAACAGGTAAATAAATAAACAGTAAAATGGTCATTCTTGACCACGAATCTAGTTTATCAAGCAATCTGTCTATTTGAAGCCAATAAAAAACAATGCCCCAAATCACGATTATATATGCTACTTTTATAGCAAAATCAATCAAATGAGAACCTATTCGCTCACCTGCAGAAGCTGCTTTAAAATTTATTTTAACATTTTGGGTTGTATTAATTGATAATTCTGACATATTTTATATTTTAGCCTACAATGAGAGAAGTTGCCTTCATAAAACAAAATAAAGAAAAATGGCTGGAATTTGAGCTAGCTATTTTTGGTAAAGCTAAAAAAAATCCTGATGAGTTAGCTAATTTGTACATTCAAATGATGAATGACTTATCCTATGCCCAAACTTATTATCCAAAAAGCAAAACAGTAATTTACTTAAATCACCTTGCTTCGCAGATTTATCAGAAGATTTATAAAACAAAAAGAGCCGAAAAGAACAGATTTCTGGAGTTTTTTAAAACCGAAGTTCCACTTTTGGTTTATGATTACAGAAGATATTTAACGTATGCCTTTGTTTTATTTTTTATAACTGTGGGAATTGGCGTCATTTCAGCAAGATATGACCAGAATTTTGTGCGGTTAATTTTAGGCGACGGTTATGTAAATATGACTTTGGAAAACATCAAAAAAGGTAATCCAATGGCGGTTTACGGTTCCGGAAGCAATTGGGGAAGTTTTGTTGGCATTACCATGAACAACTTATATGTAGGCGCAAGATGCTATATTTATGGTGTTTTTGGCGGATTGGGAACTTTCTATATTTCTATGCAAAACTGCATTATGCTGGGTGCTTTTCAATACTTTTTTTACGACCAGAATGTTTTCTGGAAAAGTGTTCGCGGCATCTGGATTCACGGTTCTATGGAAGTTTTTGCTATTGTAATTGAAACTGCTGCCGGATTTATTTTAGGGGCTTCTATCCTCTTTCCAAAAACTTTTTCGAGAATAAATTCTTTTAAAATAGGCTTTAAAAACAGTTTCAAAATATTCCTGAGTACATTTCCATTCACGATTAGTGCCGGATTTCTTGAAGGTTTTATTACCCGGTATTCAATCGATATGCCCAATTGGCTTAGCAGTTTTATTATTTTATTTACGCTTGGCATTATCTCTTTTTATTATTTGGTTTATCCTTTTATTGTACACAAAAAAACACAACAACTATCTGCCTAATTGAATTAATCAGGAACCAATAATGAATAAATTTTTCTTCGTTTTATCTTTTCTATTATATTGTAGCATTTCACATGCGCAGGATTCTTTGGCTACAGCCGAACCTCAAAAAGCTGAATCTTTTAAATATACCGAAAAAGATATTCAGATAGATTCAGACACTATAGAAACTAAAACTTTCAAAAAAGATTTCCAGAAAAAATACAAAGACGCTGATTTCGTTTACGAATATAAAACACCCGAAAAAAATGCCTGGGACTATTTTAAAGAATGGCTTGCCAGTATTTTTAGACGACTGTTTACATTTAGTAATCCGGAAGCATCGCTAAATTTTGTTGCGATTTTATTGAAAGTCCTCGCTGCATTGATCATTATTTTTGTGATCTATTTAATTGTAAAAGCCATCATTGCCAAAGAAGGGCAATGGATTTTTGGCAAAAACGCCCATAAAAAAACGGTTTATTATTCTGATATCGAAAAGAATATCCATCTTCTTGATTTCGAAAAACTGATTAAAGAAAGTATAGCTTCCGGCGAAAAAAGAATCGCAGTTCGATACTATTATTTATGGCTGTTGAAAGTTATGGCGCAAAATCATTACATCGAATGGGATATCGAAAAAACCAATTCTGATTATTTGTACGAGCTTCAAAAACCGGCTCACAGAGAAGAATTTACGTATTTATCTTATTTATACAATCATATTTGGTATGGCGAATTTGAAATTGACGATACTACTTTTATAAAAGCCGAAAACCGATTTAAAAAATCCCTAAAAACCTTTAGCAATGAGTAAATCCATCAAAATTTATATTGCTATTTTGATTTTAGTTTTCGCCATAATTTTAATAGCAGATCACGATAAGCAAAAACCAATCGACTGGCGTCCAACTTATTCTGTCAATGATAAAATTCCGTTTGGATTGTATGTTTTTGATAAAGAAATAAATGGTTTTTTAAAGAATCAGAAAATCGAAAGAGTTTCTGCCGTAACGCCTTATGAATTTTTAGATTCAAAATATGTTCCGGATACAACAGCCGGAAAATACAAGATAAAAGGTACTTTCTTTAATATTTCAGAATACGGACAAATTGACGATCAATCGATTACAGAACTTTTCTATTTTGTTTCACACGGAAATAGTGCTTTTTTGAGCATGAAAACTTTTCCGCAATCTTTATTAGACAGTTTAAAAATTGAAATCAATACCAGTTTTCCAAACGAAAAAGTAAATTCGGTTTGGATGGCCAATAAAACACTAAATCCAAAAAAATATAAAATAGCACAAGAAGAAATAGGCAACTACTATTTTTCTAAAATTGATACCTTAATGACGACCGTTTTAGGCTATCAGGGAAATCAGACCAAAAAACAAATCAACTTTATTAAAGTGCCGTATATTAATGGTTATTTCTACTTGCACGCTCAGCCCGTGGCATTTACAAATTATCATTTATTAAAAAAAGACCATTATAAATATGCAGAAAGTGTTCTTTCGTATGTTCCGAAGGGCAATGTTTATTGGTACACAAAAGGACAAAATAACGAATCTATTTCAGATTCTCCTTTGCGTTATATTATGAGTCAGCCGGCATTAAAATCGGCCTTTTACCTTTCTTTATTGGCAATTTTGATTTTTATAATTTTTAATGTGAAAAGAAAACAAAGAATTGTTCCAATATTAAAACCTTTGCCTAATTTAACGCTCGATTTTACAAAAACAATCGGGAATTTATATTACCAGGAAGGCGATCACGATAATATAATTGACAAAAAAATCATTTATTTTCTGGAAAAAATCCGAAATGAATATTTAATCGACACAACAAAACTTGATGATGAATTCATTAAAAAATTACATCATAAATCAGGAAAAGAAGAAAATGATATTCGCGAATTGGTATTTTTAATCAACGAACACCGAAAAAGTTATCACGGAAGTCTCGAAGAAGATTTAATCAGAATTAATAATGCGATAGAGAAAGTTTTACATTAAAATGAAACCCGTTAGGTTTAATTTTTAACACATAGAAACATAGATTGTATGAACTCAAAAAAGGCGTTTCACTTGGATTAACACATCCTGTCCCGAAGTTTCGGGATCGGGACTAGGTGTGAGAAACGAGTTTCTTTTGATTTCCTTTTCTAAAAGCATAAAATCTATGTTTGTATGTGTTTAATTAAAATATTTACATTACACCCAACGAGTTAAAATTAAATAATATATAGCCACAGATTAAAGGATAAAATGATTTTAAGCTATGGCAAAAAAATAAAAAATTCAATCAAAGAAAACAGACCAATATGGACGATTTTAATACACCAGAAACAACAGAAATCACAAACGAAAATGTGAATTTTGAAACCAGAATAAACCTTGCTCCTCTTTTAGAGCATGTTAGCAGTATCAAAAAAGAGCTTGAAACCGTTATTGTGGGTCAGCATAAAATGATCGATCAGCTTTTGGTTGCCATTTTATCAAACGGACACGTTTTGCTTGAGGGTGTTCCGGGAGTTGCCAAAACGATTACGGCAAAATTATTATCAAAAACGCTAAATATTGGCTTTAGCCGAATTCAGTTTACACCGGATTTAATGCCTTCGGATATTTTAGGAACTTCAATTTTCAACTTAAAAAGTTCTGAATTTGAGTTCAAACAAGGACCAATTTTCTCTAATTTAATTTTAATTGACGAGATCAACCGTGCTCCTGCCAAAACACAAGCTGCACTTTTTGAAGTTATGGAAGAACGCCAGATTACAATTGACGGTTCTGCATATCAATTAGAAACTCCGTTTTTGGTAATTGCCACTCAAAACCCAATTGAGCAGGAAGGAACCTATCGTTTGCCGGAAGCGCAATTAGACCGTTTTTTATTCAAAATCACGATTGATTATCCAAAATTAGACGAAGAAATCCAGATCATTCAAAGAGAACATTTGTTGCAGGATCATGGAAAATTAGAAGCCATAAAAACTATTCTTTCTGCACAGGAAATAAAAGCGTATCAGGCTTTAATTAAACAAATAAGAGTCGAGCAAAATCTGTTGGAATATATCGCACGAATCGTGGTAAATACCAGAGAAAATGCTTTTTTATATTTAGGAGCTTCGCCTCGTGCATCGATCGCCATTTTGAATGCTTCCAAAGGTTTTGCAGCCATTCGCGGTCGTGATTTTGTAACTCCTGAAGATATTAAGGAAGCTTCTATTCCGGTTTTACAACACCGTGTTATTGTGGCGCCGGAACGTGAAATGGAAGGAATTACAAGCTCTGAAATTATCAAACAAATTATTGAAACAGTAGAAATTCCACGATAGTTCTCATTCCTGCAAGGTTTTCAAAACCTTGTAGGTATTTAATTTCTGGAATAAATAATAATGAACACCTACAAGATTTCGAAAACCTTGCAGGAGAACTTAAAATCTGAAAAATGAGATTATCTAAACTGTTTTTTTTACCCTTATTTGTAATTTTATTTTTCGTATTTCAGCCTATCAAAGCTGCCGAAAGCACAAATATGTCTGTTTATTTCGAAAGTGATAAACAACAAATCGAATCCTTAATAAGAAAAGCTTATGAATGGATTGAAACTAAAAAAACGCAAAGTGATTTTGATGTTGTTGCCAACAAAAAAGGCGATAAATATGTGGCATTAAATGTAAAAGCACACAATAAAATAGTAGAAGAACTTAAAAAATCTAACTTTTTTGCCCAGCAATTTATTGATAATTACAATAAAATTGGATTGAAAATTGGCGACAATCTTAAAACTAACAAAGCAGAATATTTTGTTGGCGATCTTCCTCCGTATGGTAATGACAGTAATCCGTGGTGTGATTGTCAGGACAATCCTGAAAAATTTTGGAAAACGATGAAAGTAAACAACTTAAAAATCCAAAATAATAAAGCGACTTTTTACTGGACATGGACGGAATGGAAAGAAACTCCGAAATATAAAGTAACGGCTGTTAAAGAAAATGGAATCTGGAAAATAGCCATTTTAGATGGTTTTGATTATAATAGTTTCACTAATGTACAGGAATAAAAATTAAACTTTAAACTCTTTAAATTGAAATTCATAAAAAGTCTATATCTCAATAACTTCTTTTTCTATGTGTTTTCCGGCATAATAGGACTGTTTTTTGGCGCTTTTATTTTTCCGAATTTATACAACGGAGTCTGGTTTATTATTTTGATATTAATCACTTTTCTGGTACTTGATATTTTGATTTTATATCTTGCCAGAACCGGCATTGAAGCTTCGAGGGAAATGCCGGAAAAACTTTCGAACGGGGATTTAAATCCGATAAGTATTTCGATCAAAAATCATTATACATTTCCAATTTTAATTAAAATTATTGATGAAATTCCGTTTCAGTTTCAGGTGCGTGATTTCAAAATAATAAGAAATATAAAAGCTTCGGGGCAGGATAAAATTGGGTACGATCTGCGTCCGACAGAACGCGGAGAATATTACTTTGGAAATCTGAACATTTACGTTTCTTCTCCTTTAAGGTTAATTTCAAGACGATTTACTTTCGATAAAGATAGAATGGTCCCAACGTATCCGTCTTACATTCAATTAAGAAAATACGATTTGCTGGCTTTTTCGAATAATTTATATCAATACGGAATCAAGAAAATTCGCCGAATTGGTCATACTATGGAGTTCGAGCAAATTAAGGAATATGTTCAGGGCGATGATCTTCGAACTTTAAACTGGAAAGCAACAGCAAAGAAAAATGCTTTGATGGTAAACCAGTTTCAGGATGAAAAATCACAATCGGTTTATTTGGCGATTGATAAAGGACGCGTCATGCAAATGCCTTTTAATGGTTTGAGTTTGCTGGATTATGCGATAAATTCGACTTTGGTTTTGGCAAATGTAATTCTGAAAAAACAAGATAAAGCCGGAATTTTTGCTTTCTCTAAAAAGGTCGAAAACCGGGTTTTTGCCGAAAAAAGAGGTTCGCAAATGCAAAAAATCCTCGAAACTTTATACAACGTAAAAACAGATTTCTTTGAAAGTGATTACAGCCGTTTGTATGTTGATATCAAGAAAAATATCAACCAAAGAAGTTTGATTATTTTGTACACCAATTTTGAAACAATGGACGGCTTAAATCGTCAAATGCCATACTTAAAAGGAATTGCAAAAAGTCATTTATTGGTTGTGGTTTTCTTCAGTAACACAGAACTAAATGAAATCATCAACAAAAAAACCGACACAATTCAGGAAGTTTACGACAAAGTAATCGCCGAAAAATTCATGTTCGAAAAACGCTTAATCGCGAACGAACTCAAGAAATACGGAATTCATTCGGTTTTAACGCAACCTGAGAATTTGACTTTGGATGCGATTAATAAATATTTGGAAATTAAAGCGAGAGGGATTTTGTAAGATTGTGAAATGTTTTTTTATGAAATGTGTGATTTAAAAAAAGTAATAAATGAAAAAAGTAATTTTAGCGACTCTGATTTTAGTAAGTTTTTGGTCTTTTGCACAAAAAACCGAAACTATAATAATTCCAAAAGGAGTTGTTTACAATTACTGCAGCCCGAAAGTTCTCGAAAAAGCTAAAAAGCTAATTAGTGATAACTTATCTGATAATAACGATTATAAAATAGTTCAAAATAATCTTATCATAGGACCAGAATTATGGAAGAGATATAAGGACAACGAAAAAATACAAAAAATAGCAAATGGAAAAGTTCAGTTTCATGTTGATAATTTGATATTAGATGGAAAAATGAGTCAGGACCTTAATGATTCTAAAATAATATGGGATGAATTTAAAAACGAAGTTGCTAAAGATTATAAAATTAGAAAAGCCAACGAAGCTGAACTAAATTATTACTGGTCTGTAATATCATTTGACATCGATGAGCCTTTACTAATTATTGAAACCAAAGAACATAATTACATTTTAAATTTATTAAAAAAAGATTTAAAACTACTTTGGCTAGATGAAGCCCCAAAGTTTAATAAATCTCAGGAAATCAATATTGGAGCTGTCAAAATGTATCAAAACGGAAAAGAAATTGACTCTGTTTCTAAAGGAATAAAAGAAACCATACTTGAAAAAGTTGTGTTTTTAAGCTCTGATGAAGAACTAAAAGCAAATACTTCAATAGAAGATCTTAAATTAATTGTAGAAAAGACAGATAAAATATTTCAGGAGTTATTTAAAACTTCAATGAAATCAGGAAAAATAATGGTTGAGTTTGAATTAAAAAAGAAAAAAAATGAAATTCAATACGCTGTGAAAGACAACTTGGATTTGGATATAATGAAAGAATTTGAGAAAAGAATTAATAGCGAAACCTATCCAAATTCCAAAAAAGATCCGATTAAGCTTCAATTAATTTATAAAGTAAATTCGTTTAACGATACGGAATAATTACACGAAAAACATTCTGTAATATTTAAAATTTGTTAATTCATGGTTATGATAAAAACATGAATATGCAAGACTTTTTTTGATGTAAGGATTATTATTTAGCTTTGAAGTATTTATAAAAAAATAGCTCTCGATTTAATCTAAATTTCTTCTAAATATGAAAAAAGCGATTTTATTTCTCTTCATTTTGATCTCCTTTTTGTCTCGCGCACAAAAAACAGAAAACATCATAATCATTACCACAGACGGTTTTAGATGGCAGGAAGTCTTTAAAGGAATGGATGCCGAAATTGCCAATGACAAAAACTTCAATCAGGACGACAGCACCTATATCTATAAAAAATACGGAAGCGCTGATTTTAAAGAACGCCGCCAGAAACTAATGCCTTTTTTATGGTCTGAAATTGCTGCTAAAGGACAAATTTATGGTAATCGCGATTTAGGAAATAAAGTTGACGTTTCGAATCCGTATTGGTTTAGTTATCCGGGATATAGCGAAATTTTTACCGGAAATGTAGATCTTTTGGTCAACTCAAACGACTATAAACCAAATCCGAATGTGAATGTTTTGGAGTTTTTAAATCAACAATCTAAACTAAAAGGAAAAGTTGCGGCTTTTGGAGCCTGGGATGCTTTTGATCGAATTTTGAACGAAAAAAGAAGTGGTTTTCCTGTAATTTCTGCTTTTGATAAAGTAGGAGGAAATAAACCAACTGAAGTACAAAAATTACTGAATGAAATGCGCGACAATTCGTTTAAACCGTTTCACGAAGATGAATGTCTGGATGTTTTTACACATTATGAAGCATTAAACGAACTCAAAACCAACAAACCAAAAGTGCTTTATATTTCGTATGGTGAAACCGACGAATGGGCACATCACGCACATTACAGATCCTATCTCGACGCTGCAAATCAAGTCGATAAGTGGATTAAGGAAATCTGGACTTTTGTACAAAACGATCCGCAATATAAAAATAAAACCACTTTACTTATCACCGTGGATCACGGTCGCGGTGACAAGGTAAAATCAGAATGGACAAGTCACGGCGATAAAATTACGGGAGCATCTCAAATTTGGTTTGCCGCAATTGGACCTGAAATTGCTGCAAAAGGCGAAATCAAAACAGATTCTCAATTGTATCAAAAACAATTCGCACAGACTATTGCAAAAATTATGGGCTACAACTTTACAACAGATCATCCTGTGGCTAATGAAGTTAAAGAAGTATTTGATAAATAGTTTTTTTTTGCCACGAATTTCACAAATTTTCACTAATTGTTATTCACATTACATTTTAAAATAATTTGTGAAAATTTGCGAAATTCGTGGCAAAATTTTTTACTAGATCTGGCTAAGAAAAACCTACAAGGTTTCGAAAACCTTGCAGGAAGAAAAAAACCTCTGTACCTTTGAACCTTCGCAACTTTGAGCCTCTAAAAAAATGAAACAAATCACTTCAATTCAAAATCCGTTTATAAAATCGCTTGTTTTACTGCAGGAAAAAGCAAAAGCCCGCAAACAAACCGGAACTTTTTTGATTGAAGGATTACGTGAAATTTCATTAGCCATAAAAGGTGGTTACGAAATAGAAACCGTTTTGTTTTTACCGGAATTGGTTTCTGAAAATGAAATAAATAAATTGGTGGATTCTCCCGTTCAAATGATAGAAATCAATAAAGAAGTCTATCAAAAACTGGCTTACAGAGACACAACTGAAGGAATTTTGGCTATAGCCAAAACAAAATCACTGCAATTATCGGATTTAAAATTATCTGAAAATCCATTGATTTTAGTGGCCGAAGCACCAGAAAAACCAGGAAATATCGGCGCGCTTTTACGAACTGCCGATGCTGCAAATCTGGACGCTGTTTTAATTGCAAACCCAAAAAGTGATTTATACAATCCGAATATTGTTCGTTCAAGCGTGGGCTGTTTGTTTACTAACCAAATTGCAACGGGAACTACAGCAGAAATTATTGCTTTTTTGAAAGAAAAAAAGATAGATTTTTATTGCGCTACTTTACAGAATTCAACTTCATACCACACTCAAAACTTCACAACTCCGACTGCTTTGGTTGTTGGCACAGAAGCTACAGGCCTAACGCAGGAATGGCGTGATGCCGCAACTCAAAACATCATAATTCCGATGCAGGGAGAAATCGACAGCATGAATGTTTCTGTTGCTGCTGCGATTTTAATTTTTGAAGCGAAAAGACAAAGGAGATTTTAGATTTTAGATTTTAGATTTTAGATTTTAGATTTTAGATTTTAGATTTTAGATTTTAGATTTTAGATTTTAGATTTTAGATTTTAGATTTTAGATTTTAGATTTTAGATTTTA
>Ga0247741_1001568_pt1 | contig 12718 bp, 16 predicted proteins | sample UWRJL213509R2_FD_180945 | JGI IMG/M metagenome (GOLD analysis project Ga0247741, IMG submission 180945) | Plant litter microbial communities from Arlington Agricultural Research Station in Wisconsin, United States - UWRJ-L213-509R-2 | ecosystem: Environmental > Terrestrial > Plant litter >... | reverse complement strand
TCACGACCTCGGAGGGCTCGAAGATCATGACCTCGCACTCTTCCTCGGAGCCGGTGCGGTGCTCGATGCCGCGGGGCACCACCACGAGCTGCCCCGGCCGGAGCTCGACGATCCGATCGCGAAACTCCACGCGGAACACACCGCGCCAGCACACGAACACCTCCTCGGCATCCGCGTGGCGATGCCACGGGAACAGCCCGCGCGTCTTCACGAGCCGCACGTCCTGACCATTCGCGGTGGCGACCACCACGGGCCGCCAGTGCTCGGAGATCGTCGCGAACGAGTCGGCCAGGTTCACCGCAGTTGTCATGCTGCGGATCTAGCACGCCGTCGCATCGCGCCGTTCTCGAGCACAACGACACCTGGCTCCGCGCTGCTCCGGAGCTCCGCCGCGAAGGCGCGCCCGATCTCGTCCTGATCGATGGTCCCGAATCCGCCGGGGATCAACCGGCCGAGGACCGCGGCGTAGCCCGGCGTGTGCGCGTTGCCCGCGATGATGCCCGGCCGGAAGATCGCCAGGCGCTCGAAGCCTACGGCCTGCACCGCTTCTTCCTTGAGCCCCATGACGCGCACGTAGCGGAACCGGCTCTTCGACGTGCTGCCCACGGCCGAGAGCAAGCCGAACTGCTTGATCCCGCCCGCGTGACATCCCCGCGCAAAGCCGCCGACGACGCCGATCTCGAGCGCCTTCAGGTCCTCCTCGGTCCACTTCCCGCTGCCGGCACCGACACCCACGCACGATGCGCCGTGGACCGGATCGCCCTGCCCGACCAGGCTCCGCGCGAGCGCCGTCACCTCGTCCTGGAATCCTGCCGCGGCGGTATCCATCGTCACCTGCCGCACGCGCGGCTCGCTGATCGCAGCCGCTTTGCGATTGAGCATCACGATCTCGGCGCACGCCGGCTCCGCAACGAGCGCACGCACGACGGCCGCTCCGACTTGCCCGGTACCGCCGATGATCAGGACGCGAAATGGCATGTCGAACGGGATAGTTCGATTCGCCTGCTATCGCCAGGCCGTTGCGCGACAACATGCGCGGTCGCGATGTCCGGTTCGTCCAATCGTCCCGGAGCGGCGGTGGTTACGCTGCGGTCATGAACATCCTCATCACCGGAGCAACGGGAAAGGTCGGATCTCGACTCGCGAAGCGGCTCGCCGCACGTGGCCACCGCGTCCGCGCTCTCGTGCGCGATCGGGCGCGCGCGAAGGCCATGCTCGGCGAACAGATCGAGCTGGTCGAAGGAGACCTGCTCGAGCCCAGCTCGCTGGCCGCGGCCGTGAACGGAGTCGACGCGGTCGTCCACTGTGCGGCCTTCTTCCGTGGCGCGACCGCCGAGCAAGCCCACGCCGTGAACGACCTCGGCACGCAGCACCTCGCACATGCTGCCCTCGCGGCGAAGGTCAAGCGCTTCCTCTTCACGAGCACGGGCCTCGTCTACGGTCCGAACGGCGGTCGACTCGCCCGCGAGAGCGACGAGTGCGCACCGATCGCCGCGTACCCGGTGAGCAAGCTCGCCGCCGAGCGTTTCCTCCTGGCGATCGAGGGCCTCGACGTACGCGTGCTCCGCTTGCCGTTCGTGTACGGCGACGGCGACGCACACATCGCCGAAGCGCTGCCGATGATGCGAACGTTCCCGCGCACGCAGCGCATGTCGCTCGGCCACCACGTCGACATCGCCCAGGCCGTCGCGCTCGTCCTCGATGCCGCCTCGCCGGCACACCGCATCTACAACGTGTGCGACGACGAAGCTCCCGACAATGCAACGCTGTTCGCCTCGGAAGGCGCGCCGCCGCCCGACGGCTCCGAACCGGACCGCGCGCGGGCCTTCGAGGCGATCATGGATGGTCGCCAGATCCGCGAGGACCTCGGCTTCAAGCCCACGTACCCGCGCCTCGCCGATGCGCTCGCCGCGAAGGCGTGACGCTAGTAGTGACAGCTCGCCGGCAGCGGCAGCCGCGCGCACGTGCCCGGGCCGTTCGCACACGCCATGTGCATCCGGCACGAGTCGCCGAGGCGATCGGCGATAATCGTCCAGCCGTAGTACGCGCGCGTGGGCGTCTGGTACTTGCCGTAGACCGCGTAGACCGCGAGCGCCTGCGATCCGGCCTTCGGCGATGCGCTCGTGTTGCTCACCTCGCGGACGATCGAGCGGATCGGCTGCACGCTGCACGGCTCGAACCGCGCCCCGGCGAGCATCTCCGCGCGCACCACGCCGCCGCCGCTGAAGCCGGGCTCGATCACCCCGTTGGCCTGCGTGCGCGTCCAGCTCCAGAACAGGAACGCGCGGTTCACGCCACCGGGATGATCCCAGTCGGGATGCAGCGTGAACCAGCTGCCGCGGGACGAATGGATCCGCCAGATGGTGTTCGGATTGCCGGTGCCCTGCGCGTCCTGCGGCACGATCACGAAGTCATTGCCGAGTCCCGGCGCGCCGGTGCCGCACGCTTCGCCGTTGTGCGCGCGAGCGGCCGGCTCCTCCGTCAGCTTGCTCGCGGTCCGCACGGCATCGACATCGACCCACCCGTTGTGGCGCGAGCTGCCCGGCCACAGCCGGAACATCGTGTGCCCGCCGAGCTGGATCTTCTCGAGCGTGGAGATCTTGACGTTGCCGTCGCTCGGCCCCGCGTCGAGCGGTACGTCCGCGATCTTCTGGCGGAGAGAGTCGTAGACGGGAACCGTTGTCCCGCTGGCGAGCGCGGTGACCGGGATGCCGCCGTGACTACCGGAGTGGCTCAGCCCCGCGTGGTTGAACGCATCTGCGGGGGCGAACCGGCTGGCGAACGCGGCCTCGCCCTGGTCATCGGGCGCCGCGTCGTCGAGGTCTTCGTCCCACGTATCGTCGCCTACGGCGCAACCGGTGATCAGGACCAAGCAGAGTGCGAGACGCATGGTCCGACATCGAGTGCACTCGCCGTGCCTCTCGGCGCCGACGTGATATCGCGAGGATCCACCGCGGAGACGAGGTTGCAGTGGGGTCTCGTACCGGCGACGGTGCACTGCTAGAACGCTGGCATGAAGATCATCGTCATCGGATCGACCGGCACCATCGGGAGCGCCGTCGTGAAGGCGCTCGCCGGCCACGAGGTCATCGGCCTCCACCGCACGAGCACGCCCGCGATCGACATCGAGAAGCCCGAGACCATCGCCTCGGCGTTCGCCGCCATCGGCAAGGTCGACGCCGTCGTGTCGTGCACCGGGACGGGCGGCTTCGCCCCGCTGGAGAAGCTCACCGACGCGGACTTCGAGAAGTCGCTGCGCAGCAAGCTCATGGGCCAGGTCAACGTGATCCGCCGCGCCATCGAGCACGTCAACGACAACGGCTCGATCACCGTGACCAGCGGCTCGATGGCCCGCGAGCCGATGACCGGCGGCGCGGCGATCTCGATGATCAACGCCGGCGTCGAAGGCTTCGTGATCGGCGCCGCGTTCGAAGCCCCGCGGGGCATCCGCATCAATGCCGTCGCGCCGCCGTGGATCACCGAGACGCTGGCCGCGATGAAGATGGACGCCTCGAAGGGCCAGCCCGCCGACGCTGCCGCGAAGGTCTACGCCGGCGTCGTCACCGGCAGCCAGCGCGGCCAGATCGTCGACACGCGCAAGTAGCCCTACTTGATCGGCGAGCAGTCTTCCCAGCTGAAGCTCAGCGGCTTGGGCGCGCCGTCGATGTAGAGCGTCCACGCGTAGAAGTCGGCGAACTTCGGGTCGAACATCACGCGCACCGTTGGCGTCTTGACCACGCCCTCCGCCGAGAGCTTCGCGAGCAGCTGCTTGATCGTGCACTTCGGCGTGGCGTGCGGCCGGAGGTCCTTCACCGGCTCGTTCCACCCCCAGCCCGTGAAGGTCAGGCCCTGGTCGTTCGCGCTGTACTTGCGGATCGAGTCCGAGCGGGTCTTCTTCGACGACGACGCGGAGTTATCGGGCGAGACGTACTCCACCACCGCCGGCGAGCCGAGGTCGACCGTGCCGTCCATGCGCACCGCGTGGAAGTTGAGCGCCCAGAACATCGCGTCGCTCTTCCACTTGCGCGCGTCCTTCTCGACCGCACGGTAGAGGTCGTCGGCGAGCGGCCTGGACGCATCCACCCCGAGGCTCGCGTACGTGAGCGTGCCCTTCTTCGTCTTGAGCTTGCTCTTCAGCAGAAACCCGCCGATCCCGAGCACGGCCGCGAGGACGACGATGCCGATCAACTTGATCGGTGATCGCGCGGCGGCCGCGCCCATCGGCAGGCTGATGCCACCGACCTTGATCGACGCCTGCGGCGCAGGCTGCACCGCGGCGACGTGCGTGCCGCATCGCTGGCATTGGATGGCGTGACCGGGGTAGGCCCGGTTGGGCTGGCGGCAGGAGGGACACACCACTTCCGTGGGCTGCTGGTTCATGGACTGGTAGAGCCCGCAGCCTCCAAATCGCTTCACACTATTTTGCGGCGCCGCAGGTCCCCGAGATCATTCGGCCCGAGAATGTTCGTCCCATCGGCGTGGCGATGCATCCTCGAAATGCGGTGATACGATCGGGAGGTGCCCGCGCGCGTGCAAGTCATCGCGATCGGGCTCGTCCTGACTGCCTGTCGGCGCGATCTCGTGCATCCGGTTCCGCGCGTGTCGGTCGTCGATCCCGCGCTCTCGGTGCGCATCGTCGGCACGCGCGAGCTGCGCTACGACGATGCGCCCGCGGACGACCGGCCGCATCACGTGCGCGCGGCGTCGGGGATCGTCTCGTTGCCGGGGCGCCTGATCATCGCGCAGGACGACGCGCTGTTTCTCGGCGTCGTCGCGAACACCGTCACGGCGATGACACTGCCGGCGGTGGCCGGGCGGCGTCGCTTCGAGGTGGCCCTCGGCAACAAGCTCGACAAGATCGATCTCGAATCGATCGTGCAGGTCGACGACGAGCTGTGGGCCTTCGGCAGCGGCACGTTGCCGGCCCGCGAGAGAATCGTTCGCATCGTGAACGAAGTCCCCGCGCTCGTGGGAGGAGCGGTCTACGCGCCGATCCGCGCGGCCCTCGGAACCGCACCAAACATCGAAGGCGCGGCCCGCGTACGCGACGAGCTGTGGCTGTTTCATCGCGGCAATACGGGCCCGAAGGATCCTGGGCCGGCGGTGCTCCGGTTCGCGACCGCGGCCGTGAAGGCGTCGCTCGATGGCGGCCCGGCACCACCGCTCCTCGGCGTGGACGCGTACAACCTCGGCGAGATCGACCGACAGCCTCTCGGCTTCACCGACGCCGCGACCGTCGGCGATCGCGTGTTCTATCTCGCAGCCGCAGAAGCTTCGCCCAACGCCATCGACGACGGCGCCGTGCCCGGCTCGCAGCTCGGCGTGATCGATGCGCGCGGCGTTCGCGCGGCGCCATTCCTCGTGGATGGCAAGCCGGTCAAGGCCGAGGGCATCGCGTTCGACGGTGACCGAGCGTGGGTCGTCGTGGATCCCGACGACACAGAACGACCGTCGACGCTGTTCGAGATCGAGCTCGTCGGTCCGTGGTGACCTAGCGAGCTCGCCGTAGCCACGCGGCCGAGACGCGAGCCGCGAGCTCCGTCGCGTCGTAGAGCTCGCGCGGATCGGCGGGCATGGCCTCGGCGTAGAGCTCGCGCAGCCGAGGACGAGCGAGCTGGCGCTCGGCGGCATCCATCTTGTCCCGCGCGATGCCGAAGCCGGCGCGCTTCTTGTCACTCATGAGCCAAGGGTCGTAGCCCGCGGTCCAGACGAGCGCGGCCGCCGTAGGCGAGAGCTTCGTGGCGCGCGCGATGGCCTGGGAGATGCCGGGGGCATAACCAACGGGGCCACGCGTGCGAGCGAGGTCGAGCGTCGCGGTCAGCGCCGGGCGATCGAAGCGCAGATCGGGAGGACGAACGCCGTGCAGGGTCGCGCCCTCGGGGACGCGAAACGTGCCGTCGCGCGTGGATTCGATGCCGCGCGTGAAGATCCGATCGCCCTGGGTTGCGTGATGGCGGAGGAAATAGCGATTGGCGCCGACCGTGACGAGCGTGACCGCGTGCGCACGCTCGAGATCGGGAACGAGGTGCGCCGGGACCTCGAGGTCGATGCCGCGAACCTCGCCGAGATGATCGGGAAAGCCGGATGCGAGCCACATCTCCAGCGTGCGGAGCATCGTGGTGCGCCGAAACGTCGTCGTACCCGGCGCGAGCGCGCGGTACATGACCTCACCGATGCGGGTGAGGAGGGCGTCCCAGGGAAAGACGGTGCGGGCGGGCGCATACGGCGCCGCGGTGGGCGCGTCGAACAGGTAGTGCGCGGCGTCGCAGACTTGCTGGCCGACGCGATTTCCGTGATCGAGGACCCACCACGGCGTCTCGTGATCGAAGAGCACGGCGACCGAATGGATGTGCTGGTCGAGCACGCCCGACCGCGTCGGCGCGGCGGTGACGATGCTCGCGCGAAGTCGCGTGAGAACGGGCGCGAGGGCGAGCGTCGCGAGCTCCACGCGCGGATCCGGATCGGCCGCGCGCGGCGGCGGCACCATCACCGCCTGCATGTTGGGATACGTCAGCACCGTCTCGACCACGCGCGGTGGTGGCGTCGCGGCGGCGAGGAGCTCCGCCGCGGCGGCGCGCGTGGTGCGCGCGGGGAGCGAATTTCGCAGCACGCGGAGCGGGCTCAGGGCACGCAGAGCAGCGTCGAGCTTTGGTGACCGCGCGAGCACGGAGGGATGTGCGATGGCGCGAAGCCATCGCGCCTCGGCGGCGAGCTGCTTGCTCGTCACCGTGTCGACGAGCGAGAGAGCCCGCGTGATCACGGCGGCGAGCGCGCGCTCGCACGCCGGCGTACGCGTCGCGCGATCGATCCACGCATCGAGATCGTTGCGCTCCTCCCGCGGGACGAAGCTGGCCGCGAGGACCCTGCCCCACGCGCGATGCCTGCCCACGTGGACGAGGGCGTCCTCGGGCAGCGCTTCCTCTTCGCGCAGCGCCCAGGCACCGAGCCAGAACTGCGCCCTCCGGGCCGGTGGTTTCAACGGAATTCCGCGCGCCAGTGCGAGCTCGACGAACGCGGGGTCGGCCGCTGTCACCGTCAACGCGGGCCAGGTCCCGAGGGCGAAGATGCCGGCAAGCACGCCGAGCTGCTCGCGATCGACCTCGCCGGCTGCCGCGGCCGCGAAAGCGGCCTCGCCGACCTTGCGCCGCTGCACGGAACCGCGCGCGGTGCGGGCGAGGTCGGAGGAGATCAGCGCGGCGAGCCGTTCGCTGCGGCGGCCCGCGAAAATTGCCGCGAGCTCGTCGTCGAACCTGCCCGGCACTCTGCAAGAATACGCGCAATGAGCAGTGTCCTCGCGATCGTGAGCAAAGCCTTGTTCGAAAAGATGGTGCCCAAGGACGTGGCGGTCGGCGCGCTCGTCGACACCGACCAGTACGTGTCGGCGAATGCGGCCTTCGCGCAGCTCGGCAAGAGCGACGCGATCTTCCTCGTCACCGTGCGCCCGCCCGACGAGAAACTGTGGCTGATCGGCATCCTCGAGGCCCCGAAGCAGGCGGGCAAGGCGTGGAAGAGCGCCGGCAACAAGGCGCCGATCGGCGACATCACGTCGGCGATCCCGAAGCTTTCGTTCGAGTCCGGCACCGGCCTCAAGGCGAAGAAGGGCGCGCTCGGGATGTCGCTCCAGACGCCGCGGCTGCTCACGCCCGCCGACGTGAAGCTCCTCCGCGGCCTCGTGCCGAAGAAGTCCACCACGAAGGTCAAGGCGAGCAAGGAGTACGCGGAGGCGGTCGCGACGGGTTCGAAGAAAGCGGCGAAGGCGCCGGCCCCTACGGCGAAGGCCGGCAAGCCGGCCGACATGTCCAAGCTCGGCACCCTGCGGCTCGAGAACTACCGCAAGCCGTTCGAGCAGGGCTTCGCCGCGCTCAGCGCCACCGACAAGAAGCAGATGCAGGCGCTCCTCGATCGCGGCGAAGACACCGAAGGCATGACCGTCAAGGACGCGATGGCCTCGGACGACGAGGAGCTCTTCATCCGGTACATGGAGTGGTTCGACGTCGTCGACAACAAGACAAACAAGCCCGTGGCGCAGATGTTCCTCTACCCGTTCGGAGACGGCGCGATCGTGAAGTATGGCACCACGAGCATGCTCGCTGACATCTGCCAGCACGACATGACCGCGGCCGAGAACGTGACCAAGGCGTGGGTCGCCGACTTCGACAAGGCATGGCGCGAAGGCGCCAAGCGACTCGGCGCCAGCGACCCCGGGCACTTCAGCGTCGACGTCGAGGCCGGCGCCGACGGAGACGAGGACTGACATCCCGGGCGACGCCTGAATCGGTCGCGAGCGCGTGACGGATCGCGCGGGGCCGCCGTCCGGACAGGGTATGGCGCGAGAATACCGGGCATTTCCCGACGACGGCGGACGGAACAGCATGCACGCCGACCTCGAGCTCCCGATCATGCAGCGCGTGCTCGACTTGCCGCGCGGCGCCGACGTGCTCGAGATCGGGTGCGGCGGCGGCAGTGGCCTGCGGTCGCTCTCGGCGCTCCTCGCACCGAGGCGGCTCGCCGGCATCGACATCGACCGCCGGGCGCTCGCGCGCTGCGAGGCGGGGCGAGAGACCTACCTCGCCGATGCGCGCGCGATGCCATTTGCCGACGCGACGTTCGATCTGGTCTTCGACTTCGGAACGCTGTGGCACATCGCGCGACCGGCCGACGCGCTGGCCGAGATCGCGCGCATCCTCCGGCCGGGCGGCCGCCTGGTCTACGAGACGCGGCTGAACCAGCTCGCATCCCATCCCATTCGCTCGCTCGGTCGTCACGTTCCGTGGACGACCGTGCTCGCCCCCGAGCGCACGACGCTCCTCTGGTCCGTGCGGGTGAAGCCGTGAGCCTCGTCTGGGGATTCGAGCGGCTCGAGGTGCACGCGCGCGGCCGCGTGATCGATCTGCTTCCCACGCCGCGCTTGCGGCGCGCGTTTGGCTACGTCGTTCCGATCGTGCGCCCGTGGCCATTTCGCATCCGATGGACCGGCATTCTCATGACGCTCGACCTGCTCGGCGCCCGTAAATGATGTATCTCGTGCTTCATGAACATCACGTCTACACGGCTTGGTCTCGCACTGGTTGTCGGCAGCATGCTCGTCGCCGCGCCCGCCTTCGCGGATGAGGTGAAGGCCGCACCGGCGAAGACGACGATCGTCCTCGTCCACGGCGCGTTCGCCGAAGGCTCCGCATGGGACAAGGTCGTCCCTCTCCTGACGGCAAAGGGCTACGAGGTCGTGGCCGTGCACGAGCCGCTGACCTCGTTCAACGATGATGTCGGCTCCGTGAAGCGCGCGATCCAGGCGGCGCCCGGCGACGTCGTGCTCGTCGGTCACTCGTACGGCGGGGTGCTGATCACGGAGGCGGGCAACGACCCGAAGGTCAAGAGCCTCGTCTACATCGCGGCGCTGGCGCCGGATGGGAACCAGTCCGCGAATGACCTGCTGAAGGAAGGTCCGCCGGCGGAGTGGCTGAAGGAGCTGAAGGTCACCGATGGCTTCGGCGCGCTCTCGCCGGTCGGCATCGCGCAGCACTTCGCGCAGGATGTGCCGGCGGCGCAGCAGAAGGCGATCGCGATCAAGCAAGGCTGGACCGCGATGGTGGTGTTCGACGGCAAGCCGAAGGCGGCCGCGTGGAAGACGAAGCCGAGCTGGTACATCGTCGCGAAGAACGACAAGATGATCCCCGCCGCCGCCGAGGAAGCGATGGCCAAGAAGATCAACGCGAAGGTCACCACCCTCGCGACGAGCCACGTGCCGATGGTCTCGAAGCCGAGCGATGTGGCGACGGTCATCCTCGCCGCCGCGGCCGCCAAGCCGGCCGACGCGCCCGCCAAGAAGTAGTCGCCGCGCTACGGCTTGAGAACGTCGCCGTTTCCGAAGCCGGGCGCCTGCGTGAACGCGCCGCCGATCTCGTTGAACGTGCGCATCACGCGCGTCGAGTCATCGAACGCCTTGTTCACGCGCTCGTAGGCGCTCGGACCCGCGTGGCTGTTCTCCCAGACCTGGCCCCCCGGATTGACGGGGCCGGTCATCCTCGACGAGGGATTCGCGAGCGCTCCCGAGATCGCCTCGCTGCTGGGCGCGCCGAGCTCGGCGCCGCCGGTTACGCTGGAGAGGTCATCGGGAGAGATGGACGTGATGGGCATGCCCCGGGTGAGTGCACCGCTCGCGCCATCGTAACCGTGCAGAACTTCGCCGGGCGCCGCGCCGTGGTGTCGCCTCGAGGACGCAATCCTGGAGCCCGTGCGTCCACCGTTCCGATCCGGTCGAAGACGATCTCGAGCTCCTCGGCACACGGAAGCCCGCGCTGGCGAAGTGACCGATTAGACTCTCCCCATGACCACGCTCGCGCTGACGGCTGCGCAGGTCGCCGAGTTTCTCTCGCGCGAGTTCCCGCAGGTCTCGGACAACTTCGTGATCGACCGCATCACGCCGGAGGAGACCGTCGTACGCATGGTCATCGACGAGCGCCATCTGCGCCCGGGCGGAACCGTCTCGGGCCCGGCGATGTTCGCGCTCGCCGACATCTCGTTCTACGTCGCGATCCTCGCGCGCATCGGTCCCATCGGCCTCGCCGTGACCACGAACGCGAACATCGACTTCCTGCGCAAGCCCGCCGCGGGCGTCGACCTCGTGGCCACCGCGACGCTGCTCAAGGTCGGCAAGGTCCTCGCGGTCGGCGAGGCGCACATCCGCAACCCCGGTTCCCCCGACGTCGTCGCGCGCGCATCGATGACCTATTCGATCCCGCCCCGCGGCGAGAGATAGCTCCCCTTTGAAGCGTCTCGGCTGCCTCGTCGTCTCGTGCATCGCCGCCTCGGCGCATGCGGCGAGGCATCCGCGCTTCGAGCCCACGGATCTCGAGCTCGAGGACCCCGGATCGATCGAGCTCGACCTGCAGTTCGGGCCCGCGCTCGGTCGTGATGGCTGGCGCGTCGTGACGCCCGACTTCGAGCTCGACGTCGGCGTGCTGTCCAACGTCGAGCTCGACCTCGACGGCGCCTACGCCCTCGACGGCGACTCGCAGCTCGTCGATAACCTGTGGCCGAGCGTCAAGATCGGCATCGCGGACTGGCGCGATGCCCACCGCGCCTGGGCGATCGGCTTCCAGGCGGGACCGAAGCTTCCTCTCGCGGCCGACAACCACGGCGTCGGCGTCGAGGCGATCGCCCTCGTCGGGTACATGGTCGGACGCGTTCACCTCGTCTTCGACGCCGGTGGTCTCGTCGATCCCCGCGAGGGTGGCGCGCCGCGTCCCGAAGGCCTCGAAGCCGGTGTCGATCTCGAAGTGGTTCTGGCGCCCGACAGGTGGTCGCTCCTCGGTGAGCTCGGCGGCGTGCGCTACGTCTCGAACGATGCGCATCAGCTCGCCACGACGTTGGGCATCCAGTACTCGCCGAACGGTCACGTCGACCTCTCGCTCGCGGCCCTCACCGGCTTCGCGTCGGGCAGCGACCGGTTCGCGCTGCTGGCCGGTATCTCGCTCTCCCGCTAGGGACGGTACAGGAGGCGCAGGCATCGTAGCCCGCCTCGCGGCGAGAGATAGTGGGATGATGTTCGGCGTGAAAGCGCCATCGCTCGTGCTCCTGACCGCACTCTGCGGTTGTTCCAGTGGTGAGAAGACCGCCGACGTGCCGCCCGCGGGATCCGCGAAGGCCCCGGCGCCGCCCAGCGATGCCGCCGCCGCCGCACCGGCGGAGAGCACCACCGTCGTCGCGCCCACGCGTTCCGCGAAGGGCGCGCTGGAGGTCGCGGGGGCGATCACCGGGACCTTCGAGTGGAGGAAGCGCGAGCAGAAGACCCCGATCAGCTGCGCGTGGGACGCGGCGAAGGAGATCGGGTCCTTCCACGTGGACCTCAGCGACGGCGCCGGCAAGATCCTCACCCTCGGTCTCGACGTGCCGACGGTCGACGTCGGCCTGCCGAGGCTCGACGTGTCGTCGAAGGACCTGCCCGCCCCGCTCAAGACCTCGCTCGGCTTCAACGTCACCGGCGACGACACCATCCTCATCACCGTGAAGCTCGACGCGAAGCTCGGGGACGAGAAGAAGCCAGACCTGACCATCAAGGGCACGCTCGAGGTCAGCTGCCCGCGAAAGAAGTAGCGCTACCCGCCGAGGTGGTCCAGCACCGCCTCGCCATCGCCGTAGAGCAGCTCCACGGGCGAGCGCTCCTCGAGGACCTCGCGAGCCACGAGCTCGTCCACGGCGAAGGCGTAGTGCGCGCACTGGAGGCGAGCGCCGCCGATGACGAGGCGCTCGCCCATCTTGAGCTCCATGACGTACGCGCGGCGCTCCGCACGCACGGGCGATGACATGTCGATCGCGATGAAGTCGCCGCACGACCGCCGCTGGTTCGTTCGAAATAGCCACAGGTTGCTGCGCCGCACGAGCACGGTCTTCACGAACGTTCGCTCGTGACTTCGCATGTCGAACTGGTCGAATCGGCACGGGCGGCGATCGTTCGCGATCGCCCGCGCGAGATCGAACGACTGGCAGAGCCAGCTCGGCAGCCGCAGCGTGAATGGAACGGTCGTCGCCATGGTCAGCTCCTCGGGCGCGGTCGAAGACGACGTCGCGCCAGCCGTCTCCACGCGCCCCACATCGGGCACCGGGTCGGCGCGATACTAGTAGCAGGCTCGCGAAGACCGGTAAACGCAAATCTCCGTCAGGAATCGGTGCACCTCGAGAAAGGGTGCGACTCCCCGCCGATTCCCGCCGTCCGATCGCT
>Ga0247741_1001567_pt1 | contig 12718 bp, 6 predicted proteins | sample UWRJL213509R2_FD_180945 | JGI IMG/M metagenome (GOLD analysis project Ga0247741, IMG submission 180945) | Plant litter microbial communities from Arlington Agricultural Research Station in Wisconsin, United States - UWRJ-L213-509R-2 | ecosystem: Environmental > Terrestrial > Plant litter >... | reverse complement strand
ACAGGTTTGCTTTAGCGATAATAATCGCACCGGCAGCGCGAAGTTTTTTGGTAATAAATGCATCGTCCGGTGGCAGTGAACCTTCAAGCAACTGCGAGCCGCCCGTCGTGGGCAAATCAAAAGTGTCGATATTGTCTTTTAAAAAAACCGGAATACCGTGGAGTGGCCCGCGCACTTTACCGGCTGCGCGCTCTGCATCTAACGCTTTCGCCTCTTTGAGTGCATTGGGGTTGAGCGTGATGATTGAGTTAATTGTTGGGCCGGTTTTATCGTACGCCTTGATACGCGCCAGATAAGCTGCCGTAAGTTTTTCCGCAGTGAGCGAGCCATCGGCAAATGCGCTATTTAGTTCGGCGATGGTGGCGTCTTCCAGTAATAAATGCGCAGGTTTTTCAGCGCTAAAGCTGGACGCAGAAGTTGTAATAAGCACGCTTAAAAAGACGCCCGCCAGGATTTTTTGACGCAAAGGATTTGTCATGAAGAGATTCTCGTGAAGTGAATTGATGCCATCTTCAGTAAGACGTCCAACTTCAACAACACCCCGCATCGCCCGCTGTAAAAGCTCATCGCGTGCGATTTCTGTCCAGCCAAATTCCTGTCGAGCCATTCCTGCCGAGCCAAACTGCAGTGCAGTAGAGCCCCCACGGTAGGGTAAATCCATATACCCCTCGTCCTTATCACAAGTTCATTCGTGCTTTTTATTAACGATCTTTCTTAACGGATTTTTGGGTGGGTATATGGTGCAGATAAAGCCTTTTGGTGCGGGTTTAACGGTTAGGGGTTCGATTAAATCCTTCACATCGCGTTTAGTACTGAGCGCTTGCCTTGGGATGACAGCCTGGTCGTCTGCCTGGGCGGCACAAATTCCGTTGGCGACTGCGACCATTGCGGATATTAACGCGGCGTTTAAAGACGGCAGTCTCACATCCGAACAATTGGTTACCATGTACCTCGCGCGCATCGAGGCCTACGATAAACAAGGCCCAAAAATAAACGCGGTCATTACCCTGAATCCCAAAGCGCTGGAGATTGCGAAAGCGCTGGATGCCGAGCGCAAAGCGAAAGGCCCGCGTTCTCCATTACATGGTATTCCGGTCGTTCTTAAAGACAATTTCGATACCTTTGATCTGCCAACGACGGGCGGTTCGCTGATGCTTGAAGGTTCGCTGCCGCCGGACGATGCTTTTATCGTGAAACGTTTGCGCGATGCGGGAGCGATTATTCTGGCAAAGGTGAATCTATCCGAGTTTGCCTCGGGCGCGGCCATGAGTTCGCTCGGCGGCCAAACCTTGAATCCTCACGATTTAACACGCACACCATCGGGCTCTTCTGGCGGCACCGGCGCTGCAATTGCGGCGGACTATGCGCCGCTGGGTTTTGGTACGGATACCGGTGGTTCAATTCGCGGGCCCTCAACGTCTAACGGCATCGTCGGATTAAAACCTACACATGGTTTGTTAAGTCGGGATGGCATTATCCCGCTCGCGCTTACCTTCGATACTGGCGGCCCAATGGCGCGCAGTGTTTACGATGTGGCCGTCTCCCTAGGGTTGTTAACGGGTGTTGATAGTGCGGACACCGCAACGCAAAAAAGTAAAGGCAAATTCCAAAAAGAGTACACACAGTATCTTAAAAAAGATGCGTTGAAAGGCGCGCGTATTGGTATCGCCCGCGATTTCCTTGGCGCTGATGAAGAAGTGGATTGGGTGATCGAAGCCGCGTTAAACACTATGCGTGCGCAGGGCGCTACCATAGTGGATGTTCGCTATCCCAAATGGCTGCTGGACGTAAAAACCGAGTTTTACAGCGCAGTTCGCTACCCGGAGTTCGCGGCGCAAATTGGCGATTATTTGGCGACTACCAAACCGCAGTATCCCAAAAACATTAACGAACTTATCGCCCGGGCCGACAGTTTTCATTCGTTGCGTGATGAGGTTTCCGGCCCCAACCCACGCCGTTGGACATTGATGAAACGCGAAGCGGCCAGCGGCAAGCTCGATGATTTTCGCTATACCTCAGTTCGCGATCAAGGTTTGCCATTGGTGCGTACCGCGCTTGAGGGAATTATCAGCTCCAACAAGTTGGACGCGATTGTGTACCCAACATCACCACGCCGCCCTGCATTACTGGCCGCACCTCCTGCCGGACCAGGTGAAGCTACCCAATCGGCGACGAACTTTGCGAACTTGAGTGGTTTCCCGGATTTAATCGTACCCGCCGGCTTTACTGGCGACCATTTACCGGTAGGAATTTCCTTCTTTGGTCCCGCGTTTAGCGAGCCGAAATTGTTGGCTTTGGGTTACAGCTTTGAGCAGGCCAGCCAGGCGATCCGCATGCCGATTAATACTCCAGCTAAAGCGAGCGATCTTATTGGCGCACCTTAGGTAAAGCCTTAAATAACCGTGCTTTTCAGATTGATGAGGCGACGCAAGGATTGGGTCGTGCCAATGAGTATTACTGCGGAGGTGTCTTTTGATTCTCCAAAAATCAATTTTCCAAAAACGGCTTTTTTCAAAAACTCTTCCATTGGTCATCAAACGATTGGTCGGGTTAGCAATATGTTTTTCAAGCCTCGTATTCGCCGCTGATAAATTCCAGTCCGCTGTTCCAGGCTTAATCAGCTATGAAATGCCGCGTTTTCCGCCGGAATTGGTTGGAATTAAAGCGGGTGATGGCGACGTTGTGATGGTGGTTACGATGGATTCCACTGGCGCCGTTAATGACTCGGTAGTGCTGGAGGCGACCAACGAAGCCTTTTCAAGATCGGCTACGCGATCTGTTAACAATTGGCGATTTAGTACGGAAAGTTCATTACCTGCAACGCCTTCGGCTGACGCGACTTTTCCGCGTAGAGAAGTTTTACAATTTAGTTTCAAGCGCTCTGGCGTGGTCACCACCTTGAGTCATGCCGAAGCGGCGCGCGAAAATTTTGTCGCCAGCAATATTCCCGAAGTCCACACAGTGCGTTGGAATCAGCTGGATGCTGAACCGCAACGGGTTTCGGCAGCTATGCCGAAGGTGTCCAAAGCCATCCTCGCTACGCATGGTGATCAACCTTTAACGATTAATTTTGTGATAGATCGCGAAGGTCGGGTGCGCGTGCCTGTGGTTCCGGCATGGCTGCATCCAGAACTTGCCAATGCCGTATTGGCGGCGGTGCGCAGCTGGCGATATACGCCGCCCCTGTATCAACAGCAACCAGTAGCCGTAGAAGTCACCAAGGCGATGGTGCTGCCGCAAAAATGAATTCTGTTTTGATATTGCTGCGCGGTGGGGGGAACCCATAGCGCGTCGTCATAGTGAGGGTAGATGCAAAGTGCAGATGAATAAGCACTGGCAAACCCAAGTTCTTCAGAGTGACACGAGCTTCTTCTGTCTTTCCGACATTCCAATTAACGTGCCCAAAAGACCTCGCTTATGAACCGACTAATCGCAGTGAATGGCAATATCCTTCGTCAATTTGTTCCCTCTTTGTTATCCAATCGCATGCTTTCACGCAACTTTATAGCCGCCATTGCTGTTCTCATGGCGATGTCCAGCAGCGTTCATGCCTTATCGGTTGAAGAGGCGACTATTGCGGATGTGCAAGCAGCCTTTCTGTCTGGACAAATGACCGCGCGCCAGCTCGTTACTGAATATTTGAAACGTGTTGATGCCTATGACCAGCAAGGGCCATACATAAATTCCATTATCAATTTGAACCCAAATGCATTGGCTGAAGCTGATGCGCTGGATGAAAAGTTAAAACGTACCGGCAAGCTAAGCGGCCCCATGCACGGTATTCCGGTGTTGGTGAAAGATTGTATTGATGCTGCTGGCATGCCTATGACCTCCGGCTTTCAAGGCTGGAAAAATTACTATCCACCAACTGATGCACCGCTGGTTGCCAGGATTAAGGCGGCGGGCGGCATAGTCATTGGTAAGGCATCTTTATCCGAATTTACCAATGGCGGCGGCGACAATATCAACTCAGTGCTGGCCGGTTATGCGCGCAACCCCTACAACACAGCGTTTGCGACTGGTGGATCATCGGGCGGAACCGGTGCATCGATTGCCGCTAACTTTGCGATGGTTGGAGTAGGTACAGATACTGGCGGTTCAGTGCGTATGCCATCTGCACATAATGCTTTGGCGGGTTTGCGTCCCACAGTTGGATTAATTTCTCGCACCGGCATCCAACCCAACAACAGCATTCGCGACACCGCAGGGCCTATGGCTCGTACGGTAACTGATATGGCGCATTTGTTGGATGCCATGGTTGGTATCGACAACAAAGACGCCGCGACCTTGCGCAGCAAAGGTCATGTTGCCAAAACTTATGTGAGCAGTCTGAAGCGAGATGCATTGAAAGGCGCGCGTCTAGGTGTATTGCGCCAAGTATTTACCGACAAAGTGACCGACCCGCGCATCATCAAACACTTTGAGCAAACCATCAGTGAATTGCGTGCAGCCGGTGCGGAAATTGTCGATACCTTCGTAGTTCCAGAAATTGAAGGCCTGCCTCGCGCACCGCAAACTCCTGCGCGTCGCAAGGCTGATATGATCAAGTTTCTGGGTGATCACCCCGGTATTCCCTACCCATCGCCACAAGCCATGGCCGATTCCAAATTGGCGCATCCCTTACATCAACCAGGTCTTGAACTCGTTGCCGCGTCTGGTGATCCTGAAACTGACCCTGCCACCATTAAAGGCTTGGAAACCGAGGCGACTTACCGCACTGCGTTTACCAAAGCCATGGACGCCGGAAAAATTGACGCCGTGATCTTCCCAACCTGGGCGCAACTGCCAGTGGTGAATGGCGACCGAAATACCCAGGTAATGACAGACGAGCCCGATCCAAAAGGCGGCGTCACGGGCTTAAGCAGCAGCCTCACCTTCGTTGGCAGCACCTTGCAATGGCCAGCACTTTCAGTTCCCAGCGGTTACCTCGGGCAGGGCTTGCCCGTTGGTTTACAGATTCTTGGCCGCGCCTGGGACGAATCCAAAATAATCGGTTACGCCTATGCCTATGAGCAGGCAACTCATTATCGCCGTCCGCCAGCCAGCACTCCGCCGTTAACTATCGCCACGACTCACTAAGGGTTGAGCTGACTCATGATTAAAAATCTTGTATGGAGTTTGGTAATTATCGCCGTAGTCGGTGGGTTGGCTTATCCCAAGCTAAAGCCGCTGTGGGCGGGTGATTCCAAAACTCAAACAGCAACAGTTGAATCTAAAAGCTCAGGTAAGCCGGGCGACTCGGCAAAAAAAGATGATGTTTCTATTAAAAAAGATGACGCATCGGCCAAAAAGGATGACAAAAAATCCACAGGCGGTACTGGTGGAAAACCCGCCGCGCCCCTAAAAGTCTCCACTTTTATGGTAACGCCCAGCCTGTTTTCAGAAACGATTACGGCAACGGGAACCGTGCTTGCGGACGAGGGCATAGAACTGCAACCGGAAACCAACGGCAAAATAGTAAGCATCAACTTTATTGAAGGCGCGCCAGTAAAGCAGGGCGATTTATTGCTCAAGCTTAACGACTCAGATTTGCGCGCAAATCTGGACAGATACAACTACAGCAAAAAACTCGCAGAGGTGCGCTTTCGCCGTTACTCGCAATTGCTCAACCAAAAGATGGTTAGTCAGGACGACTACGACAGCGTGCTTAGCGAAATGAATGTGCAACAGTCGTATATCGATTTGTACAAAGCTGAAATCCAGAAAACCGAAATCCGCGCGCCCTTTAACGGTGTGGTGGGTTTGCGTTACGTGAGCGTGGGCGCGTTCGTAAATGCTTCTACTCGCATTGCTACCTTGCAACGTTTGAACGAGTTAAAAATTGATTTTGCGGTGCCGGAAAAATATTCGGGCCGGATCAAAGTCGGTAGCCAAATCACCTTCACTGTCGCCGGTGGTTTGCAGAAATATGCTGGCCGTATTGTTGCACTCGATCCACGAATCGATAGCGGAACCCGGACGCTGCTGGTGCGCGCAATTTGCGCCAATGTTGATGGCCGGCTTTTGCCCGGCGCCTTCACCAACGTTTCCATTTCATTGGATCAAATTGCCAACGCTTTTCTGGTACCTGCAGAAGCTGTTGTTGCCGGGCTGGATGAGAAAAACGTCTATGTGATTAAAGATGGTTTGGCCGAGCGTCGCCCAGTGGAAACCGGCGCACGTACCGCAACGCAAGTTCATATAGTGTCTGGCTTGCAAGCGGGCGATCAGGTGATTATTTCGGGCTTGCAGCAAATGCGCGCAAAAATGCCAGTGGAATCCTTAACGGATCAGGCTGGCAGCAAAAAAGAAAAAGGTGTGGGCGCAGAGCATGGCGTAGTCAAACCCCAGGGCAGCACTACGTTCAAACAGGCGGATCACCCTAGCAATGCGGAATTTGGTTTGCTGGCGCGGGTGACCTTATGACTCTTGCCGAACTGAGTATTCGCCGCCCCGTACTCACCATAGTGATCTCGCTGTTTATTATGTTGATGGGCAGCATTAGTCTCACCAAATTGCCGGTGCGGGAATATCCGGCGATAGATCCACCCACGGTTTCCATTACAACAAGCTACCCCGGCGCTGCCGCCGAAGTGGTGCAGACCCAAATTACCGAACGTATTGAAGAAGCGGTAAACACAGTTGCGGGTATAGATACTCTGAGTTCAGTCAGCCGCGAAGGTGCCAGTGTGATTACCGCCGAATTCAAAATGGGGGTGGATCTGGACGTGGCTGCCAGCGATATTCGCGATCAATTATCGCGCGCCGCGCGCTTCCTGCCTGCAGATATAAACCCGCCAATTTTGAATAAAGCCGATGCCGACTCCAATCCGATTTTCGGCATAGCCTTAAGCAGCCAAACTAAATCTCAATTGGAGTTAGGCGCTTACGCCGATTCCCTGCGCGAGCGTTTGCAAACCGTACCGGGCATTGCGAGCGTGGATCAACCCGCCGAAAAACGCTACGCCATGCGCCTGTGGATGGACCCGGAGAAATTATCGGCCTACGGTGTATCGCCGCTGGATGTTAAGCAAATACTGACACAGGAAAACATCGAACTACCCGCTGGCCGCATCGAAGGTTCGTCGGTGGAGTTTCCGGTAAAAACCATGTCTCGGCTGACCACGGTCGAGCAGTTTAATAATCTCATCGTTAAACGCAGCGAAGATCGCATAGTGCGTTTTAGCGATATCGGCTATGCCGAGCTGGGCGCGCAAAACGAACGCGGCGCGCTCAAAATGGACGACACCCCCATCGCCGGTTTGTATTTCAAACAGCAGCCGGGCGCCAACCAAATCGACATTGTGAATGAGCTGCGCAAGCGCCTTAAACAAGTTGAAAAAGAACTCCCGGAAGGCATAAAGCTGAATATCGCTTACGACAACACAACTTTCGTACGCAATTCTTTGCTTGAAGTTACCGAAACCATTTTCATCGCCTTCATCCTTGTGGTGTTGGTGGTGTTTTTATTCCTGCGCGAATGGCGCACCACGCTGATTCCAATCCTGGCTATTCCAGTGTCTATCGTCGGCTCCTTTTGCATAATGTCGGCAGCGGGTTTTTCCATTAATACTTTGACGCTGCTCGGCATAGTGCTGGCTATTGGCTTGGTGGTGGACGATGCGATAGTGGTGCTGGAAAACATCTACGCCAAAGTTGAGGAAGGAATGACGCCCTTTGAGGCTGGAATTCTGGGTACGAAAGAGATTTTCTTCGCGGTAATCGCCACAACCATTTCGCTCGGCGTGGTGTTTTTGCCCTTGCTGTTTTTGGGTGGTTTATCTGGTCAGCTCTTTCGCGAATTCGGCGTCACTATCGCCGGAACGGTTTTTATCTCCGCGTTTGTGGCGCTCACCTTAACGCCCATGCTGTGCACGCGATTATTAAAACCTCATAAAGCACATGGCTGGTTTTTCCGTGCCACTGAGCCCATGTTCCAAAGTATGGAGCGCGGCTACGGCAATGGTTTGAAGGGCTTCCTCAAGCATCGCAAATGGGCGATTGTGATTTTGGTTGGCGCACTGTCGCTGGCCTATTTCTTTCTCAGTATTTTGCCCCGTGAACTTTCGCCGCTGGAAGATCGCAGCCGTATTTGGGTGCGTGCTACTGCCGCTGAAGGTGCGAGTTACGACTACATGCAAAACTTTATGGACGACGTTGCCCGCGCCACCCGTGAACGCGTGCCTGAAGCCGATGTGATGATGACCCAGGTTCCCGGTTCTGGCGGTGCGCCCGGTGTTCAGGGCGCCGTCAATAACGGTTTTGTGCGGGTGTTTTTGAAAGAGCGCCATGATCGTGGCCGTTCCCAGCAGGATATCTCTGAAGACCTGCGCTTTCTGCAGAAAAAATACACCGGCGCCAATATCAGTATCGGTCAGGAACCCAGCATTGGCGCGCGTCGCTCCCAATCCACCGGTGTGCAATTCGTAATTCAGGGCACAAGCATCGAAGCCCTGCGCGAAGTGCTGCCCGGGTTTATGGAAGAAGCGCATAAGCATCCGGTGTTTAACTTTGTCGATACCGACATGAAGTTCAGTAAGCCGGAAGTGCAAATCAGCATCAACCGCGACAAAGCCCAAACCCTGGGTGTCAGCACGCTCGATATTTCGCAAACCTTGCAAGCGGCCTTAGGTGGTCAGCGCATTAGCTATTTTATTCGCGATGGCAAACAGTACGAGGTGATCGGTCAGCTGACCCGGGACTTCCGCTCCCGCCCAAGTGATTTGGACAATATTTCCGTGCGCACCAGCAGCGGTGAATTGGTCAAACTCAATAATCTTGTATCCCTCAAAGAGACGAGTTCACCACCAGAGCTTTACCGTTATAACCGCAATAGTGCTGCCGTGGTTTCAGGTACTTTAGCCAAAGGCCGCACTTTGGATGAAGGCATTGCTGCGTTTGAAGAGATCGCCAAGAAAACGCTGAGTGACCGTTATAGCACGGCGCTTACCGGAACCGCGCGCGAATACATGGACAGTTCATCGTCATTGATGTGGGTGTTCATTCTCGCGCTGGTGCTTATTTACCTTGTTCTGGCAGCCCAATTTGAAAGCTTCCTAAGCCCGTTCGTAATCCTGTTAACAGTTCCGCTGGCGCTCTTCGGCGCGCTTCTATCGCTCTGGTATTTCAGCCAGACGCTCAACATTTTCTCGCAGATTGGTTTGATCATGCTGGTCGGCCTCATCACCAAAAACGGCATTCTTATCGTCGAGTTCGCGAACCAACGTTTCGCTGCAGGTGCACCCAGTCGCTTGGTCGCTGTGCAAGATGCCGCCGCTGCGCGTTTACGTCCGATCCTTATGACCACTATGGCAACCGTACTCGGGATTTTGCCGATTGCGTTAGCGCTGGGTGCAGGTTCTGAAAGCCGGGTATCCATGGGTATTGCGGTAATCGGCGGTTTGGTATTTGGCAGCGTGCTTACGCTCTACGTGATTCCTGCCATGTACGTGTTGCTGCACAAAAAGATCAGCGCGGTAAAAGAACCTGCGCCAGTTATAGCTCCGGCAAGTGCGCCAGTCGCACCGTCTGAGCCCGTGCACGCAGGTGATTCATCGCTTTAAAACGTCCACCCTACATAAACATTCAGAGGAATAGGTGATGCAGAACCACAGTAATAGGAATCATCGATTCATCGGATCGGTGACATTGATCGCCGGGCTGGTGCTATCCATGATGACCGCGCATGTGCATGCGGCCAGCAAAAAAGCGTTTCATTTGGAAGAGGCAACTATTACCGATATTCAGTCCGCCATTCTGAGTAAAAAACTGACGACCACCGAATTGGTTGAGTTGTATTTAAAACGCATCAAAGCCTACAACGGCACTTGCGTCGCTGAACCGCAAGGCATACTTGGGCCAATCACCACCATTCCGAATGCCGGGCAAATTAACGCCCTGGCGACGTTAAATTTGCGCCCTGCCGCGCGTAAATCCTGGGGTTTTGATGACCGCAAAGCGCGCAGTCTAACGGATACAGCTGATGCCGACCCAGCAATGCCAGATGCCTTGGAAATTGCTGCAAAGTTGGATAAGGAATTCGCCCGTACTGGCAAATTAGTCGGCCCGTTACACGGCGTGGTCATGGCGATTAAAGATCAATACGATACGTTCGATATGCGCACCACGTCAGGTGCCGACGCTTTTTACGCTAATGATCGCCCGCCAACCGATTCAACCTTTGTTGAGCGCTTGCGTGCAGCAGGTGCGATTGTGATCGCCAAATCCAACCTCGGTGAATACGCGTCCGGCGTACCGCGCAGCTCTTTCGGGGGCACTTTTTGTAATCCTTATGACACCGAGCGCTCACCACGCGGTTCAAGTTCAGGCTCGGGTTCGGCGGTGGGCGCGAACCTGGTAACTTGCGCCATTGCCGAGGAATCTGGTTCTTCCATTCGCGGCCCAGCCAGTGCGGCCAGTGCCGTGGGCATCGCCGCCACTGAAGAATTGGTCAGCCGTAAAGGCATGGTGCAATTCGGGATTAATACTCGCGTTGGGCCTATCTGTCGCACGGTGAAAGACACGGCGAAAGTGTTGGACGTTATCGCCGGTTATGATCCTAAAGATGAATTAACAGCGTTCAACATTGGCCGTATGCCAACGGCATCCTATGAAAGCCTGACTGATACCAAGCGTCTCGACGGCATTCGCATCGGCGTGGTTCGTGAATATATGCACAAAGAATTGTTTACCAAAGCGGATGAACAGACTATCGACATAGTGTCTGCTGCAGTGGGCGACCTTAAAAAACTCGGTGCCACTATTGTTGATCCGGGTGAGGACGATCTTTTCACCGGATGCATCCGCAAATACGCGCCACAAAACTTGAATGTCCTATTCACCAAGCGCTATCCAGAACTTTTTCCGGTAGATGCCAACGGCAAACCCACTGCTGATCACACGCGCAAATTGCTGGACATGAAAATGAATCCACTTCTGGTGCCAGCGGATCTCACCTTGCGTAACTTCGGTAGTTCTGAGGCCGACGGCCAAAACAAATACATGTTGAATTTGTACTTGCGCGACCGTGGCGATGCCAAGATCAAAAGCAATGCTGACTTGATTGCCAACTCCAATTTCCATCAAGACCCGACCTTCCCGGATCGCAAAAAGTCCCGCGAAAACGCCGAGAAAATGATGGAACTGGATATGTCCGAACGCCTGCTCCTGCGCTTCTCGGTGCAGCAAGTCATGATGCAATGTATGGCTGAACAGAAACTGGATGCGATTGTTTACCCAACCAGCGGTTTACCGCCCACCAAGTTGGGTTCACCTGCTGGCCCAGCGATCAACGAGCGTAGCGGTACCGGTGTGTGGACTTTTATCGGCGCCCAAGGCTTGCCAGCTATCACCGTTCCGGCCGGTTTTACTACCGAAGTTTACGACTTGATCCGCGACCCAAGTGCACCAGCTACACCTGAATCGGCTTGGAAAGGTCGCGGTGGTGGCGGTGGAGAAGGGCGCTTGGCAGGCGATGATCACACCCGTTTAACGGGGCCATTCCCCGCCAAGTTGCCGGTTGCGATGGATATCGCCGGCGTACCTTTCAGTGAGCCCGTATTAATCAAAATTGCGGCGGCTTATGAAGCTGCAACCAAACGTCGCCAGGCACCTTCGGCATTTGGACCCTTGGCGAATGAACCTTAAGACGCGGTTTAGTTGAATTACACACGGTCAATCCGAAATGGACGTTAGGTGGGGCAGCAAGCGTCACCAACGTCCTTAGAGGGAGACGAGTGTTAAACCCCCTTCTACAGAGAATCCCGCTATGAGCCTACAAATTACTTACCGTGGCCGCGCTAGATATTCATGGTCGCGTTCTGCAAAAATCTTGATGACTGTGATGAGCGCGTTAACTATCAATAGCGTTATCGCTGAACCTGCTTTTGATCATTACGTGAAGCTGACACCGGAAAACTCGGTAATAGGGAATTTCCCCGCTCAGAAGGAAGCCATTCTCACTATCAAATCCGGTCAAACGGTAAAAATTGACACGGGTGGCGGGGCGGGTTGGCGCAATCCCGCCGTCGATCCAGCGGAATGGCTCAAGGCAAACAATATTCCTACCACTGTCGATAATCCGGCGATTAAAGAAACGATTGAGGTGTGGGACAAGGCAACTCGGTATGCCGATATTAAAACCGGCCACTTTTTGGTTGGGCCTATCAACATTGAAGGCGCTATGCCGGGTGATTCGCTTGAAATTCGCATTTTATCGGTTGTGCCCCGCATTCCCTACGGCACTACCGGTTCGGGCCCCGGTCGCAGCCTTAGAGGTAGCGATGGCCCTAAGCCTCCCGCGCACACTACGATTTTAGATTTGAAGCGCAATGTCGGCGTTTTTGAAAAGAATATTGAAGTCCCGCTCGGCCCGTTTATGGGGGTGATGGGAGTTCAACCAGCGGTAGAAAAAGGCAGCAATCACAGCAGTAGCCCACCGGGAGATTTTGGCGGAAATCTCGATGACCGTGACTTAGTTGCGGGCTCTACGCTTTATCTCCCAGTTTATGCTCCGGGCGCTCGTTTTTTCACCGGCGATGCCCATGCCGCGCAAGGTGATGGTGAAATTACCGGCACCGCCATCGAAACCGCTAATACCCTGATCGCGACTTTTATTTTGCATAAAGGCAAAACCTTAAAGATGCCGCGTGCGGAAACGCCTACCCATTATATCGCCTATGGTCTCGACCCGGATTTGGAAAACGCCATGCAACAAGCCGTGGACGAAACGGTTTCCTAT
>Ga0247741_1001566_pt1 | contig 12718 bp, 15 predicted proteins | sample UWRJL213509R2_FD_180945 | JGI IMG/M metagenome (GOLD analysis project Ga0247741, IMG submission 180945) | Plant litter microbial communities from Arlington Agricultural Research Station in Wisconsin, United States - UWRJ-L213-509R-2 | ecosystem: Environmental > Terrestrial > Plant litter >... | reverse complement strand
TGCAATGAGGCTAAGAGCGCGCTTGTGAGCTGAGAGCAGCACATCATTTCCCAGAGATGGGTCGAGGCACCAGGACTCGAAAGAAGGCAGGGGCAGTGAACCAGAGCAACCGCTACCAGCTCTCTCCAGTTTCAAGTCAGAATCCCAAAAACCAGCAAGGGTTTCCCGAGCAGTGTCGCTGCTCCTGATCACGTCCAGAGGCCGGACACAGTAGAAACAGATACATTCAAAGCCGTACGTGCTCAAGAGGTTTTGGCGTCGTTCCTTCCACGGTAATGTAGGAGGAACGTAGGAGATGGTGATTTCGTCTCCTGGATTGATTTGACGGACGGCGGTTAGAGTGAGCGAAAATGAGGTCAGATCCCATTCCCATTTGGCGTTGGGTCCACAACTGTTGAAGAAAAGAAGGGAAAGTATTCAGCAAGTGCAAATAAGGAATGAAAGAGGATACAAACTCACCTATGATTGCACCTCCCCGTCTTTAGAAATATTCCTCTATGCGTACTCAGCTCTGCCGAGTCTTCATCAGGAACCAAAAGCGAGATAGCCAGTGCATTAAGCCGAAGCAGTTTCTCGAAGTTCTCCACAGCGCCTCCAGATCCAGAAACAGCAAAAATGACATCGTCAAGCTCCTGCTTCACAGCCTTCGAGAGTCTGCCAAACACATCTGCACATAGATCCTTGAGAGGCACAGCAAACCCTAGCACCAGAGGGATCACCACGGTTGGGTGTTCGACTAGTATCACTTCGTTAGGTCGGAGGAGGCGTTCGGCGAACATACCCAGGCCTTTACCAGGTGCTTTGGCGATGTAGAAAGAGGTCTCCTCGAAGTCACGCCCAAAGGCAGGTACATGTGGCGGGAATGAGCTAGGGAGAAGGGCATCGACGCCTACATCGAGCACCGTCACACACTCATCCGGGTCAGGCAAGTGCAGCGTACGCACGACGTACGTCCGGTGTTTAACGTGCGCTGCAAAGTCGAACCTCGCATCATTCAGAGTGGACCTGACGAGGGTGTTCACTTGAGTGCAGATCGCAGGTGGCGGGATGCTTTGAGGAGTGGGGATGATGTATCGCCCAGGATGCACTCGCGACGATGTCGGGGTCAGGTCAGAGTCAGAGTCAGATGAGCCTGAGGAGGAATCATAATCATCCTCCGAGGGCTTGAGGCTGTCGTGGCCAGACTGAGCTCGAGTCTTTGAGCTGTTGATGCTGGAGAACCGTTTCTTCCGCGGGGACGGCTGTTCTTCATCCCCTTCGTCCATAGGATACCCACTACCACTGGGATCGATAGGCAGAGGGGCCATATTTGAATAACGGCGCTTCCTGGGTGATGCTGGTTCTGGTTGTCGATCGCGACTGTCTCCGGGATGGGCCTTGAGAATCGGTTGAAGAACCTTGGCCTTGGGTGGCACCATCGACGAACGCGACCTTCGACGTTCAGCTTTTGGATCGTTCGCGTTCGTGGTGACCTGCAGCACTGGTGATGGTCGCTTCCCGGAGCTAAACGAATCTACACAGCTGAATGTGACCGATTTTCGTCGTTTGCTCGTGTCTTCAAGTTGGGGCGACTCGGAGTCGTCTGGAGCGTAGGTATAGGGGGCATCGTTCTCGTTCTCATCCACCAGAGAGGGACTGCTGATGATCGAGTAGCGCCGTTTGGTTGGAGACCGGGAACGTCCATCATGACTGTGAACACCAAAAAATTCTCGTGCTCGTGCTCGTGGCATTTGAGACTAGGCTGGGAGTTGGGAGATCAGGTCTGAGAGGTGTTACCGAAGAATATAGAAGTCCCAGTTGGAATTTAAATATTGCTTGCATTGTGAAACATCGTCACGCACATGAGTGCCACCTCGTCGTGGCCCCCGACTCCGGAGCCCGGACACAAACGCGATCAGGGGGGTAAAAGCGTTGACATTGTGACGCGTACGCGACTAGAACATGGTGAACACATGCAGCGCCGCCGGGCCAGCTGAGACAAATAACAAAGAACGCATTTGCCTTCAGTGGAATTGCAACGTGTAGAACATGAGGCTGGGTATGGATACAGCAATCGGCCATAGAGAGATCATTACTATTGTCAAGATGTGAGCAATGGTTGGCTGACTCGGACTGCAGTAGGTCAGATTTGGTCACCATGAAGAGGTACTCTCACCAGGTCACCACGGTCTCGTTGATCACCTCCCAACAAGAGAAGACGGAGGTTGCCATTGATAGTTCCGTGACCGCCGCGGGCTCAACCAGGACGAACGAGAGAATCGTCTTTGCCGCTCATCGATTCTGCAATCCCGAAGAAAATGAACAAAGCGAGAAACAGGGAGATCTGCGTTTTGTGGGCACGAAGTGCATAGCATCCTGGTACGTGGTCGCGGTAAGGCTTGTACTTGGCAGAAACCGGCATCATCATGATCATGCATGTCAAAGCCATGTTGGAGTTTGTTTGCGCGACCTGTGTCAAAACCACACGTGACCGCGACAGTCGACTGCTGAGCTTGCCTTACATTGTACAACTTGCATCTTCCCCTTCGTCTTTCTGATGGCCAATCTCAACATCCCTATAGCACTGCACACCTTCCTGTAGTACCTCGTCAACACCCTGTCATTTTCAAACCACTGAACATGTTCCGGAGGCACTATGCCTCGCAGGTCTCAGTCCGACCTCGCGGACTTCCAACGACTAACTTGATCGGCCCATCATCCAACAGCCAGTTGTCTCTGCGCGCACATATGCTGCCTCTGGATGGCCGTTGAAAAGTGGGACAACGTTCGCCTCAAATTCAGGTCACGAGGAGGTTGTGGGTGGTCTCTTCAAGATGCGGTATCGGAACTCTGCAGTCCAATGAAAATAGTATGTTCTTTATCCTATGTCTCTGATCCTTTTGGTATATTGACGAGCCCGCTTAGATTTCCTCGCACACATATCTGGATCCAACGCTCATTACGATCTGCCTCATCCTCTTCCGCTCATGCCCTGGTATAGGCCCCTACTTCCTTTACCCGCACACCCGCCCTTCGACGACCATTTAAAAACACCCGAACTAGATGCTGAAGCAATGGTAGGCAATGGTGCATATTTTCGCCTCCCTCTGGTGGTCCGACTATATATCCAGAATCGATATCACATGGCTGCATCTACGTTGCTGTCTAATTCAATGAGTATGTTCGTCGTCATACTTCTCTGATCTTTCCTATATACTGACAAGTCAAACTTTTAGACCTGCACAGAGATCCGTATCCAACGCCCGTCCGCGCGAATGCCATCGACCTTCATCCCTCTTCCGCCTACCTCAGGCGCTCATGCACGACTCTCATCCGCTAAGCGAAGCACATAACGACAAGCGACGGATAAGCTAGCTCCTCAACACCGCCCTACCCCTTTGTAATTGCTTTTAGCAACGGAATTTTGGGTTTTCACCCAGTTTTCACGCTTCCGTCAAGCTTCAATCACTATGCTATTCGAAGACACATATGACCACAAAACCTAAGGCTCCGTTGACGTCGATGTCACCTCAGGCAGAACGACATTCGGTCTTCAAAAGCCACCGGAGACTTCAGAGCCGTTTTCGATGCAGGATCAACAATAGATGCGCTTCAGCGGCTTCTTTACCTTCCAGAAGGTTACCACTTGCAAATCTTCCTCATCTACGCCCACTCCAAAAAGTTCAACTTCAACCGAGCAAGGGCCCTCCTCTAAAAGAATGTCGAGGGAATTCTCGTGGACGGTCTCTCTCGTGTTCAGCCCACATCAAAATGCCGACGACACCAACCTAAAAAAGTCGTTCTCAGTCAATACCGGCAATTTGTGTGGGACATATCGATCTGTTAACGCCCCAGCTTCAATTCTGCGTGGTCGGGCTTCAGTTCTGGCTCCGACTCAAACGGCCGCCCTCGCTGCAGGTCGCTGGGCACTAGTGACCAAAGTACGTTGTGGAAATGTGGTACTTTTGGAGGTAAGCATGGTCGTGACCTCTCTTTCACTTGAGATCGATGATCAGTGACTACTCTGCTAGGTGATTCATAAGAGTGAGGAGTTTGACCAGGATGGTTAGACGTGGTCGAACAAGTTTCTCGACTCTCAAGGGCCTTCATTCTGGCCGAACTCGAAAGGTATGTTCTGCATGGTGTAAATCTTTTCTCTTCACGCACTGACAACTAACCTTTTTCTTAGATCCCAGAGGAATATACACCCATGGATGCACTACGACCCATTTCGATAACCTACACGGGTCTTCACTCCTAGCGTTTCTTGTGATCTCCGGGCATCTCACTGGTCTGAATCTCAAACGCCAGATCGACGGTGAACACCCTCCATGCCTCAGAGCCGCCGAATATAGAACAGGAACAAGGAAAGGTGGACGCAATGACGTGGCTGCTAGATCTTCATGGCTACACGATATTCGGTGCGGTACAGCATAGAGCAGAACTCTTCAGCCAATCGCTGAAGCCGCGATACCCCGTGCTTGCAAAATTCAAGATCGCTAACCACAACAAAGACCGCGCCCGAGCTTTCCTACTGTTCTGCACTCGTTTTTCCGCACGCAGACGCAACTCTCATCCTATTTTATCTCCAACTCCCAAGGCTGCATTCTATCGCCCGAACACCCTATGTAAAGTTCGGCAACCTCCAACAATATTACATGCGCCAACCATCTCGAATTTGGCGACACCGGTTGCCAAACGATCGTCTCCTGCCCCTAGGGGGTAAAACTTCGACTGGTTTCCCTGCTCTGGGACGTCAGAGATGACAACTTCATTCCCCTTTCCAACTAGAACGGCGACAATATCCAGTTCCACGATTATTCCGCCCTCAGTGATCAGGTGCTTCGGCATCTGGGCAAAGAAATCGTTATCACCAGAGATGAAAGGATATGTCGAATTCTCATTCGAGTTCCTCCGTGGGCTTGTGACTTTGATGAACCAAAACCTTTCTCCAAGCATTATGGACTACGTCTCTGTAATGGATCTGAGACGTTACTACACGGTCATCAAGAAGGGTTCGGGAAGGATGTAACCAAGGCGTCTTAGATTGTTAGGCAAATGTACTGCCGTTGGTTTCCTCAATATACATATATGCTTGGATCATATAACCCCTTAAACGATCTTTCAGTAATCAAATCCTCCCTCTGCCTTCGATATCGCGCAGAGCCCCAGCTCGTCTCCGCAACCGCCTATTCACCTTCAACTAAGATCGTGTACACCATTTGCACCATCGCAAGGAGAGTTTGGTTTACGACAACAATACCGTATTCCTCTTTTTTGTCTCATCGCCAATTGTTGGGGGTTTGCAGCGCCTTTGGAACATCACTTTATTATTTTTGCGTGCGTGCATCATGTTGAATAACTCCCTGCACCTCATGTTCGACTTCCACCGTACATAATCGACCGACCTTCATTTCAAACCTTGGACGTTTAGTATAAATCTATCTCAGGTTCTTCAATGAGAGGGGGCAGCGTGGTTGCTAGTTGTTGGGGTGGAACTCCTTCGTGGATTTCCTGTAGCCATCGAGAAACCTGGGACACCTCTGGACGGAACTCTGGGATTTTCCTCCAGCATAGCTGGATGAGGTCCCATATATCATTCGTCAGTAAGGCGCACCCTGGTCGCTCGGGCAGAATCTCCGCCACTTTGTGTGCTCGGATTAGCTGTTCGTTCATGCTGAAGTAAGGTACGGTGCCGGAGATGACCTTTTGTTCAATACAGTTTTAGTAATCCACATCGATGAAATCTCTTTGTAATACACACCTCTTGTACGATGCATCCATACGACCATATATCGCAAGCTTTCGACATTCGCCTCGACCTATCTTCTCCATGAATATCATCTGTCAATGGCAGGAACAATTCTGGAGCGGCCCATCGGACTGCGCCCCCTCCATCTCGTCCTGGTGTCCTGGTCATATACGAAGTACCGACAAACTCAGAGAGAATCTCTGAAACTCCAAAGTCTGTAAGACGTGCAGTGTTTTCGCTGATAAGGATATTGCTCGGCGTGAGATCTCCGTGGATCACAGACTTCGCATGCACTATACGATACCCAGTATCACAATCGGTCATGCAAGCTCGATAAAATGACTTACAGTAGGTGAGACCTTCAATTACATCACGGAGCTAGTGTCAATTTTAGAAAAAAATTGGCTCTTTTTAGGCGATGGCACAGAAAGACTGACCAGTCGAAAACGATCGTTCAGAGTCAAGGCTTGCCTTTTGAAAATCAAGTGGTCTCTGAGCGTACCTCCTTCCATCCAAGGGCAAACCATTGAAGGAAAAGGAGATTGTTTGAACCCATGAACGAGGCCAAATAGCGGCACAACGTTGATATGGTGGAGGTCCTTCCAGATACCAATTTCTCGTTTCAACCGCTACGACCAATCAAGTTGAGCAACCCAGCAGGAGACAAGCGTAAAAGGACTTACCATCTCAGTACGTCGCCTCCTTTTGGGGTCTTCTATATCTCGTGAATAACACTTCAGCACCTTTACCGCGACCTTAAAGTTCTCGGTCAATGAGCGCTACTGCCTTGAACAGAGTACTTCCACACCTTCCTGGGAGAACAGCCTCCACGGACTAGTTCAGTTTTGTATATCTGCCCAAACCCTCCAGCGCCTATTTCTTGAACGTCGAGGGTCATAATGTAGTCTGTGAGGTCTTCTACGTCCGATGTGTTATGGTAGTACTCGAGAGCTCGTCGACCAGCTGGTGGCTCCATTGGTTGGTAGATATTTTCTACGAAGCTATTCATTTGCAGGTGGAGTAGACTCTGCAACAACCGTGTTACACCAAATTAGCGGTAAAGGCGAACCACATTACCTTTAGGGCTTGACATCCTCTGGAAACCCCTTCTATTTGACTATCGATAGACGCCACTTCATCTTTATGACAAAGTTTGAGAATGAGCTGGTAAACGATTTCGGGTCCAGTAAAATTCAGGTCTGTAGTATCGGATAGACATCTAAGTTACGGATTGTAAGGCGAGAATATAGTCTAGTATGCTTTCAAAGAACTCACAGGGTTTGGAGGCGATTCCAGAGTTCAGGGGTCATCGGTTCTCCCATGACAACCTTCCAAATGTCAAGCTGGCTTGCTGTGTTCATGAAGCCTAGGAGACTGTTATGGCCTTCAAAAATCGTGTCGTAGTGTAGTCGTCCATTCCTTGCAGCAGGCAGCTACACCCCCTCGTGAGTCCATACATACCATCTCGAAGGATATGGGCGAACCTCATGATTGCCAGCCCGGAAGATGGCATGGACTCGCTCTCCAGCGTAGTCTATTCTTGCCTGGTCAGTGGGAGGTAGTCCGAACATATCCATTGTCGATGGTGTGAAAGAAAGGGATTCAGACTGAGAGGTCCGGAGGATAAATGGACACGCTTATAACGCACGGCAACCGCCTGTCAAAACCGCCTGACTTGAGCGCTTATCACTGTGTCTCCTGCACATCGCCGGTCTTTGCCGAACATGGACCCTCATTGCAACCAGATGTAAGGGAAGATTTAATCACGGTATCCGGAATATGATTAGTACTAATTGACCGGTTTGTAGGACACGCTGGGAAGGGGCACAACGACGTTCTGTCACAAGTTCACTCTTCTGCTCCGCTGTGATCCATTGCATCTAGTGATTAGTAAATGTGACACACCCTGAGAGCACCTTTCTCAACCTGAGCCTAATTAAAATACCATAGTTGGACCCACAGCACTGGGTGGATACGCCTGCTGGAAGAAATCGTGCTCTTTTTCTCAAACGTGTTCGGGGCATCGATCTCGGTCGAGGTTATAATTTTGGCATTCTCCTGCTCTATATCTGGTTCGACGACGCCATGAGCTTTGAGGGCTCATAAATCCCTTCGAAGAAGGTTCTACAGCAGAACCTCTTCCGCCGAAGCGCCAGTCATACCCAACCCCAGTTCTGGTCCATACATACAGTCTTGGTTAAACCTGGATAGCAGATAGACCCCACACACCTACTAACACGACCGGTTAAGGACTAGGGTTCAAAAGATGGCAGGACATTCTTGGATAGTGGGTGCCCAGAGATTTTAGAGCGAAGTTTCACACGACCTATGTTACTCGTCACGAGGATTCTTGGACTTTCACTGATTCACAATCTCAGGTTTCCAGATGGCAGGACACTTGTACAGTCATAAAAGGACAGGTTCTAAGCACCCTTTTCCAATAATTACGGTATATACGGTTACCTACTAATTCACTCCCATTGCCAATCGTATTTTTCGGTAGTCGTCTTTCACACGCTCAGAAGTAACAATTGACCAACTGCGAGGTGATAGCTCTCAAACTCTATTCAATCCGCTGTGAAGGACCGTATTTTATGCTATGATTGTGGCAGTGTGATGGTATATGCAACTTGGAACCATCCCACATTGTGCGGTTTACCGAGCCAATGCCAATCAACTCGTTACAGCGCTTTTCAGAGCTCTGCGAAATTCGCAATTCTTGTATTTCAAATGTTTGCCAATGGGCACATAAGTAACTTGGAAATTTATCTGCGTGATTGCCGTGAGGCGCTCCAAGTTTCTCGGTCCCCGTTGTCGGGAACGTGTTGGGCACTGTGGGCGGTTGATGGCTGTAGCGGACATTCCAAAAAGAGCTACCGACTTTCCCAATGCGGAATCGGTAACCGTTTACGTCATTCCCTTGTAGGTCATGTGCTAAACAAACATAGAAAGAAAAAGAAGGATTCCGCAGACGGCAGAGCTATGTAAAGTGCTGTAATCTATCAACGCATGGAAATAACTTGGGATTTTCCGAGTCCAGATGCTTAGACCCCTGTAACTTTGTTCTGCTTTTTCGTTTTCCTCTTCATTTATCAAAATTTCGAATCCAAAGTCTAATGCCCCCCTCCAAATCAAGAGAGGTGTTAGGCCGAGAATTTCCACCAACACGCGCTCAAGAACGGACCGCAACAGCGTTCAAGTTCTCCATGCCCCAAAGGGAAAGGATGATCCTCCCAGGCCCCACAGTAAATCTGGCCTCGAAGTCGGTTGCCGTAATATAATCACTTGTCCACATCTTTGACTACCAAACGCGACGATTCCTCTATCCAGAATACATTATAAAATGTGATGTACAGTATTCCATGGACCGGTTCATGCAATCAGCTCTGATCACGCGTTGGTTTGAAGTTACCTTTGTTGGTAAGGCGGGGTCGTTGAGTATTGACTAGTGACTGGTCAATGACCTGAAACCATCCAACCGTGACGGCTCCTCTAGACTATCGAATATCCAAGCCTTTGGTCTGTCCAGACGCTCGGTCCGGGCTCCAACTAACGTTCGAGTCGAAATAGTACAGGCTCTTAGTACTGTATATCGCTTATTATAATTAATTATTGTTCCAAGAATACTTACATGACCAGAGGGGATTGTTCTCATATTTTCCACCATTTGCATGTGATCAATACTGCTTATTATCAACGCAAGTTGACCAATTAAACTCGATCTCAAGCTCACTCACCTCGCATCCGCTGATAGGGCAAGCTACATGAAAATGGTGTTCGAATTCCGTATATGAATTCGGGTCTTTATATTGGTCTCGGCTGAATAAAATAGAGATGGGAAATGACATATAATGTACATGTTCACTACTCTCCAGCTTTTATACCCTGTCCTCCATCCCTCGTCCGTAGCGCTGGTGATAAAATATTCTGACCCTTTACTTTGGAGATTCTCCTCTGGGGTACTCCGACTAGTCGTTTTTCAACTACTTGTACCTTTCTCGATTCGATTTTCTGCAATTTCACTTGGCTTAACCTTTCAACTTTTATATATGGACCATGGAGGTGTACCACACAAAGTCTCGTCTTGGAAGCACGTCTATCTCACTCCTCATAGACCCTCAATCATGAGCGACGAGTTTTCTGCTCGTCTTTCGGATGGGTATTGTATACGAATATACGGCGATGGTGCAAACCGAGTGGTGACATGCTGTTCCTGACATATGGAGACAATGTCGATATCGATATTGTTGGTGCAAATGTGGAGAAACATTATGATTGCAGGCACCGATCGACGACTCGGATATCGATCCTGTAAAAACGCTCCACAGGTAACGTTATGCACGCAGCTTTCGGACCATGCTGTTCGTAAGTTGTGTGAGGAGTGGAAGACTGCTGAATCGCACTGGAAATGATTCCAAGAACATGCAGACATCGCAATCGATCAGCCTGGTACCGATCGACAAAAGCTCCAACAACACTCATTATGCGGAGGAGATAATTTCATGATAATTCAGCGTGCTAGCTTTGAATTACAGCGGCTATTCATTGATCTGCGGTTTTTTAATTGAGAAGTGTGGGTCTTCTCCTCTCCGGACTCTTCGGCTCATTGCAGGCAAGTACTTGTAAATGGTACAGACATTTCAAGTTGATCGATAAACCTGTCAATTCAAAAAGTGGAGAAGTGGGGGTGGAAATGATCGATATCGTTGTTCCTATCATCGCACTTTAGCTTTGGATCGATCAGCGCGTGGCTCATTGAGGGAACCGATCGGTGCTTCGATCACCCAATGCCGCTCGGCATGGGGAAAGTGGAGCGGGTGACGCAAATGACGTCATTGGCAGTGCTCGGGGCATATTTATTCCTGTGCTCGAGGGGACATCGGAGGGGAGTGGGATGGTCATCGATAGTGCGGAGAACGAGCTAGAAAGTACAAGGGGGGTCATCGATAAATCGTAGCAAGTGCGGAGAAACAGGTAGAAAGTACGAGGACCAAGGAGGGAAGTGAGGAGTGGGAAAGGCCCCGACGGACGGCGCCCTGGGGCATGACGATGATCATGCTGGTATAAAAAACTAAGTGGGCCAATTTAAGTGATCTTCCCCCACTTCTCCCCTTGCCAAACGATCTGCGTTAGATGGATCCCGCACAGTATCAGTATACATACAACAACAACGCGCCTGGCCGTCCCGAGTACCCGACCCCGCCTCCGTCTTACTCGCACTACCACGAGTTTGTGCCTCAACCAGACCACTACCAGCCGTACAACGAGACGTACAACTATGAAGGCTTTACGCAGACGCCCACTCCAATGGTGAGTCTTGTGTATTAGGCGCCTGTGCTTTGGCTGATCAGTCTGCAGCAATCGCATAGTTCCTCCCCTTCGCACCGCAGCCGGAGCCATGTACAGACGGGCAACGACCTGGCAGCAGTAGCAGCCTCTATGAACATGCACTCTCCCGCTGCAGCCTTGTCCCCGGCCAACAGCACCATCTCCTACGCGTCGACCCCACCCGCCTCGCCATACCCCCCCTCCGAGCCCGACGCAAACGACGCCGACATCTCCGTCTCCGTCTCCACCGCCTTCCACCCAAACGCCCACCCGCACCTGCCCCCGCCCGACACCCTCCTCTCCTCCTCCGACGCCGTCCTCTTCTACGTGCACTCACCCACCCTCCTCCGCGCGTGTCCCGGCCTCTTCACCAGCCCCATCCTGCCCCCAAACGCAAGCCCGGATTCTATACCCCCGCCCTCCATCCTCCCCACCGACGCTCCACTCTCCCACCCGCAATGGCGCAACACGCTCATCCACCTCCCCGCACCCGCGTCCGAGGCGAACGTGATCATCCACATGCTCTATGGATCGTCCTCCTCGGCCCACTCGCCCAACTTTGAAACGCTCGCCAATGCCATCGATCGGATGCCTGGGTGGGGTATCGAGCCGTGCAAACATATCACCCTGGCCACGCCTCTCTACTCTCTTCTCCTCTCGCATGCACCGCTGCATCCGTTGGATCTGTACGGGCTAGCAGCGTACCACGGTCTCCACTCCCTAGCCGTATCCACCTCCTCGCACCTCCTCGCGTACTCCCTGCCTAGCATCACCGATATACAAGCCGAACGGATCGGCGCGATATACCTAAAGAAGTTGTTGCTCTTGCACGTCGAGCGGGGCGTAGCGTTGAAGAAGATCTTGCTCAAACCCCCGCACCCGCATCCGCCGACCAAGAAGTGTGGGTTTGGTGAGCAAAAGAGGTTGACGAGGGCGTGGGCGTTGGTTAGTGCGTATTTGGCGTGGGATGCGAGGCCTGGTGAGTCAATCTATTATCTTCTTCGTTCTCGCATATCTTAACCACTCCCTCACACAGATCTATCAACACATAATATGCATTCCGCTCTAAACCCACTCATGGAGCACCTCGACTGCGAACAATGCCACGAAGCATTGCGCGATCGTATAAAAGACGTCGTCGCGCAATGGGCTTCTGTAGGGGTAAGTGTCTTTTCTTTCATCTTCTTCAAGTGATGTTCTATTCCTTTCTTCCATCCTCTTTGTCTCTTCTTCCTTTCATCTCGATTGGAGAGACGCTTTTTTTTTGTTTGATTGAGCATGGAGATTCGGATGTGTTTTCTTTGGGTTGCTGCCTTGTCGTGGTGGATGGCTCCGTGGTATGGAATATAGTGGTGTGGGATGGGGTATAGGATTGGTACTCTGTACCCTATACTCCATCGACAGGATCGTGCCATGCCGATTTCCTATTTAATTTCTCCTCTTCTTTTCTTCCTTTAACTCTTCTTCCTTCGTCTCTCCAACCGAGACTTTTTGGCCTACGGAGATTCGATTCGATTCGATTTTTTTTATGTGTTGCTGCCCTCACGTGGTGGATGGCTTCGTGGTGGATGGCTTCGTGGTGGATGGCTTTCGTGGTATGGATTGTCGTCAGCGACGGTATTGGGAAGGGATCGTGCCATGCCGATTCCTGACTGTATT
>Ga0247741_1001565_pt1 | contig 12720 bp, 7 predicted proteins | sample UWRJL213509R2_FD_180945 | JGI IMG/M metagenome (GOLD analysis project Ga0247741, IMG submission 180945) | Plant litter microbial communities from Arlington Agricultural Research Station in Wisconsin, United States - UWRJ-L213-509R-2 | ecosystem: Environmental > Terrestrial > Plant litter >... | reverse complement strand
AGGCGTCCGGGCAGTTCATCTACGCAACCACAGTCATGCCGTACATCATGTATGAATACCATTCACCGGAGGAGAGGCTTGCAATCATACGAGGTCTATTGGAGACGCCCCCTGGTGATGAACCTTACCACAATCTCGATGAACTTTACACACACATTGTTCGTAATGCTACCCGCGGAGGCGACATTCTGCAAATTCTAGCACTTTTGATCACCATCAATGGACTCATTTCCACTGCCAACGCACCCGCTGGCACATTTTCACAGTTATGTTCTCCACTCAAGCTAGGTGAGATTCTCGGCCTGAAACGAGGGGAGGTCCGGCGATGCTTAAGAGACATGCATTCTGTGGTCAACGTTGGAGACGACAAGCGCGATATTCAGATCTACCACAAATCATTTCCCGACTTCCTTCTTGACTCTTGACGATCGAAAGAGTTCGCCATCGATTTGCAGGCCGCGCATGACTGCCTTTACTCCCATCTAGTTGGCACTTTACATCACCGTGACACCATCCTTCGAGTCCTTGGCCAGGTTATGGTTGCTGAAGGCATGCCCTCCGACATGGACATCATTGGATCTCTCGCAAACACCTCTTCCCCTGACCGCGTTGAGGTCATCCTTGGTTTGGAGCCTGGCGACATTACACGAATTTTCGCAGATGTCCGCTTTAATTTGGTGCTCCAAGTTGGAAACCAAGATCAGGATATCAAAATTCAGGACCCCGCTTTCCATGATTTTCTGCTTGATCGATCAAGATCGAGAGAGCTATATGTTGATTTAGACGACGCACGCCTCACACTCCAGCTTGCGGCGCCTATCAGAAAGGTATTTGGTGCTCAAGGTGTGTGCATGATATTATCCATGTATTCGCTGTGGAATAATGCCCATGCCCTTCATTCATTCAGTTTTCTCCAGCGTCTTCCCTGGTCCAAATATGCCCTGGAACAACAATTCATCGATACGGCTACAGGATATGTATGACCGAGTATACTCACATCTAATCATCAACTCACCACATCGAGACACCATCCTCCAAGTCCTTGGACAAGTCATTGTTATCAAAGACATACCGCCTGATATAGACGCCATTGGTGTTCCTGTGAACTTTTCATCCCCAAGATGGATTACGGCAATTCTTGGACTGAAGCCCGACCTGGTGATGCAACTTGTCAGAGAATTTCATTCTCTGCTTGAAGTTGGAGATGAACATTCAGATATTATGATCCGTCAGCCATCTTTCCTTGAGTTCCTACTTGATCCATCCAGGTCGCAAGAGCTGTGTATCAATATCAGTGATGCTCTACTCATTCTCCGAGGTGCACCTCTCAGGACCATTTTCGTTACCGAAGGTATGTAGCTACATAATCTTGTGGTTTTCGATCTATCGTCACTAATCTCTATATCACTTTGTCACTTAGTGTTTTCAAAGGTCTTTACTGACACATATTCAAGCAAGAACCTGAATACAGTCTCAAAGCGTGTGGAGATTGCTCTTGCGCACTGTAGCAATGCTCAGGTATCGCCAGGACTCTATAAATTGCTGCCAAACATCGTCTTTGGGAAATACGAGTCATTTGTGCGCTCAGCACCCTGGAAGCGACACCCACACCCTGCCACAGATATTTTGAGGCAGATCTGTGCGATTTTAACAGTCCGTGGATTTCATCCTTCCCATTTTCCTTGAACTAAATTATTTCCATTCAGGAGAGTCAATTTACTGGTCTCCATGAATCTGGCGTTGATGCGAGACTGAAAGCCTTTTGGAGCGCCTTTACCTGGGAGGTTGTATCAGACTCCAATGCTGCTCGCGCCAGACTGCACATATAGTATGTCAAATTGATTTGACCTTGTATACTCGCACTTATTCATCTGGTAGTTTGTTTGATACCGATCCATATGCCCGAACATTGGAGGTGCGAAATGTTACAGCCTAGGCCTGATGTACGCTACTAAAATCGGAACAGTTCTTGGCCAGAATATCCAGCCGCAAGGTTTCGGGCCTATCTGAACACAACCGTCATGAGAATCACGTTGAACTCAAGGGTCCTAATAAAGATGACCCCATCATTCGCTTCTACATTCGCTATGCCTCAGATATCAAAGATGGCACTATTGGATTCTGGTAAGATAGTTCCTTGTACTTTGTTTTTGCCTGATTTTTGTCTTGTGTTTGAAACAGGTTCTATGATGAAACTCACGGTGGCAAAACATACGAAGTAGAAGTTCCCAAGGTATACAGTCCCGGAGAAGAAGGGGAGGCACAGGCATGGGAGATGCTCGCATCCGCTCGTCGCCAGTGCGAGTGGTTGAGGTAGCGCATGGGTTTCCGGTTGTAGATTGGAGGTATCATGGTTTGAATATCAGATTCTTCAAATGTCACGGTGATATCCGGTTTCTTGTACATTAACCTCGCCTTCGAAGTGGGGTTTAAGCTTCTCATCCGAGGTTTCCTTATTGACTTTGGAACCCGGCTTTGTTCAGATACTGAAGAGACGAGTGTGACTTCCTATGTAGATTCCATCATTCACGTGTGCTTCGTCTGAGCATGTATCTCACTATTGGATCGAATCAGCTCGCTTGAGCTTGAGATCAATGTGACCTCTACTTTCAATGTTATATTGAGGGTACTAATATAATCACCTTACAAAGGTACTATTACTCTGGCAAGAATGTGATGAAGTTCCTATATAGACAGACTAGTATGTATTCATAGGCGTCAATTTAGGCGCCCAGGCTTGAGAGTATTGATACGCATTTCGAGCCCACATCCAACCAGCCTCAGACCCTCCCATATATAAGTATACAACATGTTTTCGAACGTAGCCAACAGTAGCGTAAAAACATTTGCACTGGGATAACAAGGTTGAATAAGCGTTGGAAAGTTTAGTCTCAAACGGTCCTCAGGCTCTGATAAAAAGAAAGCCACGCCTCGGCGAACTTGAACGCAGCCCTCATTGAGTACCCGCATAAAACCAGACTATTGGCTATGATATTGACCTGCTAACTTATCAAAACGAGACAACATCACATTACCTCTACCCGACCATCCTACCGTGCCAATACGAATATCTACCTGATAGTGCGCCTCAGTTATTCTACACCATACAATTTTGGCTTTAGCCTCAGGTGTCGGGCCTGTATGTACATGCGTCAATATCGAAGTCATTTGAGAGAGATTGATACACACCCTGAATGATATCCAATTCGGCCAGTGCGGAGGTTTATTTGGTGTTGATGCAGTGGCCGGGTGTTCATAGGCGATTGTCGGGGTTAAGGCAAACGAGAATCCGTCGGCCGACCACTGCCCAGCCTCTGATCCAAGAGAGACAACTTCGCAGCTTGTAAGTATGAATTTATGTGTGCAAGAGACGTTGCCTATGATGGATGCCCTGCTTGAAGAGCCAATGATCAATCGATGGTCTTTAGTCTTGAACGAACAGGAAGCTATGGATCTGCTTACCCTTGAGCACTCCCCATATACGCTACGGCGACCTATGCGGCGAAGAACCTAAACGCTTCCGTGTTACTGCACCGCATGATTCAAAATCAAAGGACCAATGCACTCAATTGAACCTCGTCGACGATGTCACGGCCCAGGATGTTTCATACCAAGGTCCACTTGGTCATGAAAGTGCTCTCAACTTGACGAAGTCGGCTGAATGCGGAGGAGTGTCATTCGACATATGGGAGCGAATATATACACCGTGGCTGAACGCTAAGTGCAAATGCAGAGGGTCTGCCAGGACGTTTGAAGGGAGTCATGGTATGAGTAGGGGGTAGTGGCAGCAGGCCACTGGAGAATTTGGGGTAGAACACGAGCTACTATGTCCGCATGGTCATTGGGGCTTGAAACTTTGTGCGTCAAAACCCACACAGAGGAAGGGGGGTCCACCTTCGGCCGTCCGAGTGACATGGGGTCTACCATATGTTCTGAGTGACCCAGATGATGGTGACATCCACCGTGAGGTTGAAGTATGGGCGAGAGGGGCAGTATGTGAAATCGGGTGTGTGGATTAGACAAGGTCAATGGTGAGATTGGCGTGCAAAAATGAGGGAGAACAGATCTGACCGACCTGTATCATACTAGCCCAGCCAGAGTACGGGGCTTTTCCCTCCAAGGTCGGCCAAACTTCTCCATCTCAATCACGGATTGGCTGCAGCATGCAGGATACGGAGGGTCCCCAGAAGCATGGATAGCAATAGAGTGGAGAAACACGAAGAGCCAGAACGGTGGGTGGGTGGATGTTGAGGAGGGCTTGGAAAGGTGTCGATGGCGAATGGGCAGGCAGGTTCAGTTGTGATGAGCTGGGTGCAAGGGATAGACGTCATGTGCCTCCAGCGATACGCTGCCACGGGTTAGCCTTAGGGTTTAGGGTTAGTGTTTTCTTGGAACCTTTCCTTGAAATTCAATGTAGAACACCTAATGGTTCTCTCTTCAGCCGGCTCACAACCTCTCAACTACTCAGAATCCAACGATTTTCCACTACTGATCAGGCTCTCGGGTTGTAACGTCTTTTTTTGAGAGTGCATCCACTGGACGGATAGAAAATCAGGTCCTTCATCAGTGAGTTTTCTTGCATATAGGTCTACACACTACTGACACTCCACCTTGCAGCAAAGCAATGTCACACCCATGTATCAAAGGATGACGTTGCAAAGCTCGTGCGCATCTTTTTGAAAGCTGAGGATCCACGAGCGGAGACGCTGACAAGCAGAATTCTAGATCCTACGGCTTCTCCTTCGGACGCTTCGCGTCCAACACGGAATCGGACTTCTCTTTTTCAACTGCTTCACCCATCAATGTCTAGGACGATGCTAGATAATTCGATCCTGAGGCCTGATTCCTCATCATCGCATCTTGTTTTGACTTTAGGGAGATCCCAGCGAACACCATTTAACGAAGGTCTACAATATGCCTTCGAAGCAGGGTTGTCAGCAAACGTCCTGTGCTAATCCTTCGCAGTAATCTTCTCAGCTACATCGATCAAGGCTCTCGCTGACTGACATATGACGGTTACCTATGGTCGGATCTGGTGCGCTTTTTGTTCAAAGTTTTAGTGGGGTAACAGCAAGTAAGTTTTGCTCATCTAATGATAATGAGATGCTAGATTCATCTTCAACTATACGAGCAGCTTTCGTTATATACTACACGAAAACCGGACTCTTGACCATGGCGTCGACCCGCCATTTCACTGGGACGAGCCAATACTATCACATTATACCTCTACCCAGCCATTCTACCATACCAATACAACTTTTGACCCGAAAGTGTCTCAGTATTGTACGCTGTATGTTGATCTTCAGCTTCGCGTGTCGAACCTGGAGGTACATAGGTCAATATCGATGTCATTCGGGTAGAGATTAATGCGCACCCTGAAATATATCGAAATTGCGTCAACGAGAAGGTGCGTGATGACGCTGGAGTCTGGACAAGAGGCTGAGGCGTCACTCGTGGACAATATATTGAGCCATTATATGTATTTTCAACGCAAGTGCGGAGGTTCATTCGGTGTTAATGTTAACGGCTGAACGTTCATAGATGGATTTGCGGCTTGTATGAAGTTATGCGCGCGATAGATATCGCCTCAATGCCCTACATGAACAGCTAGTAAATTTCAGTCTTGAACGAATAGAAAGTTACGAATATTCTCACCTTCGGGCACTTCCGATAAACGTTCCAGCGGCCTACGCGTCGAAGCATCTAGGTGTGACCATCCGAGTCTCCCACCATCCAAAACCAAAAGCTACCCATGATGGATTAACATCACGACCAGTGTTGACGACTCTGGTCATCCCTTACCAATACTTCGTGATATTTGAGGTCCACTCATTTGTGTAGGTGTTGTTGGCTTAATAACGTCGGTTGAACGTGGAGCTGGCGCTGTTTGACGTAAATCGGGATGTGCCTGGCACCCGTCGCCGCCGACGCGATCCAGGTCAACAGTGCTTGCGTCTCGTGGCCGTTAGGAAGTGGACTAGCGAGAACCCAAATTTCGACATCGAGTGCTTTTGCTGAGATATTATGCGTTGAGCTTGATTTGAATGGGTTTGGCGCGTTGTTTTGCGGATAATTGACCAAAGTCGGTTCGGGATAGGCAGATAATACTAGTAAGCCAACGCCGAGACCTTCCGCAAAAATGGGCGTCAGAATCACAGCAGTTTGCGGGACATCTAAAAGGTAGCTTTTAGAAGGGATAGGCTACATGCGCAATAAAGAATATACCACTTGCATGATACAACAACGCGACTCCTCGTGTCGATAATCGATGGACAAGTCACCGGCATCATCTTTGTGACTGTATTTGAGAGCAGATATATGCGCCGTCGCCTAACGTTGAACGCAAGTGTAGCGGACGTTTTTGATGGAGTGTCAGGAGGCGGTTGTGGTGCCAGTAGGAGTTCGTGGTGACAATTTATTGGAAAAGATGGGCCATCATCTTCGCATGGGTCAAAGGTTGTGAAATTAGTTCGTCGAGACCTGGATAGAGCGTCCAGGTGAAGGTGGGTCCGTATTCGGCCGTTCAAGTATTTCAAATTAAATACCACATAACGATACGGAGGGTCTTCCAAGTGACTGCTAGTGTCGGGATGTTCATCTCGATTCGAGGATCGACAGAAGGGGATAATGGTGACGGAGGCTAGTGAGGCAAGAATATGAAGAGAGAACATGAGTTGGTATGCAGGATAGGGTTCGTGCACTAGAAGAGGTGATATGTCAGATTGGCGTTCAGAAACGTGGGGAGAATGGGTATCACCAACCTTTATCACGCCCCAGCCAGAGTACGAGTCGTTTTCCCTCCAAGGTCAGCCCAAAATTTCCGCGCCAATAATGGAATGCCTGCATGATGGAAGGTCCGGCGTCTCCAGGAGCGGGCCTAGTGATGGAAGGCCAGGACGATGGAAGGATATTGAGGAGGTCTCAAAGACACTTCGATAGCGGGCAGGCAGGCAGGTTCAGTGGGTGATGAGCTAGGTGCAAGGGATAGCATCCTTGCATGATTGCCATTACGATATGTTGGTGGTATTTGGGCGACGAGCAGAAAAGGACGCGAACAGCTGCAGACCTAGGTGAACTTGATGGCGAGAGATATGTACGATTGCAGGCAGGACTGGAAAGGATAAGAGTCAGATTGGCATAAGGATAGGGAGATGGAAGTGACCAACTTGTTACGAGAAACTTTTTGAACTTTCTATCTCCAGGATTTGTGTGCCGGAGGCTGGAGTTCAATATACAATGCCAAGAGAGGAACGATAAGGACGGCAGGCGGACGAGAGGAGGGCTTGCGCGAGGAGCAGATGCGTGGACTCAAGGTGACATTGGATCAGACTGGAAAAGGTCATATCTGGGTCTGAAGGGAGGAAGGCGCGAGTCAAACGTTAGCGACCTGAGAGTGGCGAAATCCTTCATGGTCAAGCCAGGCAGTGAAGTGAATGAGAGTCCGAGAACGACGGATTTCGATACCCGGGTAAGGAAAATATTTTAGTCCCACGCCTCGTCAGTTTAAACGAACATCAGCCAACGACCAAACCACAATGAGTGTCCCCCGAGCCATTCCGATCTTGGGTTATAGCACTGCACTTTAGCTGGTGCCTCCTCATACCTGATGCCCACAGCAGTCTCTCTGCGCGCAGGATTCAAACAACGAGCCTAGCTTTGTCGATAATCCGCACCTTGAAAGCTGATTCTCAGTGAGTTCCTTGTCTCTTCAGGTTACACGAGGCTGACTATCTCCACCATTTATGGGTTGCCTAGAGATGCGGAACCCGTCCTAAATCAACCAACGAGCACGAGACACACCAAGAAGAGTGTTCTCACCCAAAGGTCTTCATTCGCATGTGGTTGACTCTGGCGAATCGTTGGATGGGCTGTATGGCGTATGCAGCCCTTTATTCTCGAAGGTCGACACCTCAGCGCACGGTCTTGCGTGACCCGAACAAGTCAACACCTCTTGATGCTGATCGGTGACTTCGGATGGATTCAGGTGGACAGGATAAGGGTTCAACGTTCATGGTTTGCAGATGGTGGAAGGTATGTCGATCATCCATTCCCACTCCCAATCGTTTTCTGAACATTCTTGCAGCAGTTTCTGCCTCTGATATGGACATTAAGAACCCAAACAACGTCGACAATGCTGGCGCTGAATGCCCGATCCCTTATTCACGTGCGTACGTATTGATCCACTGTCACCATGCCTTCCTTCTGAACTATACCACATTATAGGTTTCAAAATGGTTTTCGACGTCGACATCACCTCATCTCCTATCGCTAACCTGGGCTCGACTGAGCTGCCATCGGACACAAATGTTAATCAGTGACCTAACATGGGCCATTAGCATGTACCAAATTTTTACCAACCAAGCCGGACGCCAGCTGGACCGCTCCATGAGTTCAGGTAACTTCCCTTCGCCACTTGTCGATGTTTGATACTTATTATTTTATTGCATAAGACAACTGTGGCGATCTACTGGCTATCATCATGCTTACCGCCTGGAGTGATAGATCTTCAGACGACGGCTTGGAATCTGAAGAGTGAGCCTCTTCAATCGATTGTCGTCTTTTACTTAGAGAATAACCTGTATTACAGGTTCCAGGAAACTGTTTGAACGTTTAGTCATTACGTGGTAAAGACGATAGCGAACAACATGTCAAGCAAACACCACTTCATCAGGTGCTACCATTGCCCGCTACGTGCTATGGCTTGCACTACACCTACCGTAACTTCGAGCGCGTCGGGCCCGACCATTAGCATCACCATAGCGCGAAACTTGAAACCAAAACCTACACTCCTGATTCTACATGAACCCTGGAAAACACTATATTCGGTAGTGTCATAGGTGTCAGTTTCGATGTGTCGGCAAACGAAATACAATTTCCCTGAAAAGAGAAGCCATACATGAACTCGAAGTGACTTCAAATATTCCTAACCCAGCAAGCTGAAGCGCGGACAGCTTATCTATTTCTAGACAGACACAGCCCTCTGCACAGAGGTTGACGGGTACAGGTTGAATTGGATCGCATGTGTAGACCGTGAGTTTGCACTGCCCAGAGCGGCCTGTGAAAGTACTCGACACACTCGTCCTGAACTAAACCTCTTCGCATCACCATACTCTGGCGCCAACTCATGAGTTTTTTCGCTAATGCTCAGCACACTCCGATACATATTCAGGATGCGACGCTCACTGCTGTTGGCGGTAATCAGAACAACCACGCCATGATGGTAGCCGGCCCTACCCATATTTCTGGAAATCAAAACAATTATCAGGGTTCGTTGCTGAAAGGTACATCACCACATCACCACGTCTATGCCTCTTATCTAACTGTCTAACCATCGAGTAACACCCCGCCAGGCACAGATCTCCTTCTTGAAAGGGCCTCACCCGCCGCTCTCCCCAATTCTGATGCCCGAATCGATCAGCCTAGATGCATGGCAGAGACCCGAGTAGAGCTTGGCAACGAGCTGGATGCCTGGGAGAGAAGTAAAATCGACTACGCCACCATGGTGTGGTTGCGCGGAGGCGTTGGCACTGGGAAAACGGCTCTCCTCCTCACGTTCGCGGATCTCTGCAGGAAATATGGACGCATAGTCGGGTCCTTCTTCGCCTCGAATCGGTTCGCCAACTGCAGCGATGGCAACCGTATCATTGCAACATTGGCCATTCAACTCATGCAGGCCTTCCCATCCACAAAGAAGTACATCAACAAGGCCATTCGTGCAGACCCCCTTCTTTTCTCGAGGGGACGAGAAGAACAAATGAAGGTCCTCATCATCGAACCCATCAAACAGATTGCGACTATGGCTCGCTTCCTTGACGTTGTCACCTTTGGGCTCAAGTCGTATCCGACTCTGATTGTTATTGACGGACTCGACGAAGTTAATGGAACCGACGTCCAATGCGACATCGTCAGGATCATTGGCGACGCCATGAAGCATGTTCGCCTGCCCCTTCGCTTCGTTATTGCCAGCCGTCCTGAGGCTCACATCTGTCTGGCCATCAGCAAGCTTCAATCTCAGTTCCCAGACGATCGCATTTCTGTCATTGACTTGAACCAAGATGTCCTTGTCCATCGTGACATACGACACTACTTCACAATGAAGTTTGCAGAGATTCATGCCATGCACCCATACCTGCCAGCTGACTGGCCCTCCTTGGATGTTATCACGTACTTGTTGGAGAGGGCATCCGGTCAATTTGTCTTTGCAACCACCGTCATCTCGTACTTCAGCTCACCAGATGACCGACCAGACGACCGCCTCAAGGTTATTCTGAAAGTACTGGAAACACCGGCTGGCGACACCCCATATTCAACCCTTGACCAGCTCTACACTCACATAGTCCGTTCCGTGCCAGTGAAGCATCGTACTGAAGTTCTGAAGATTCTCGGCCAGCTCATTGTCGTCAGGGACTTGAGTGAGCAACAGGACATCTTCGGTGTGCTATCCAAGTCCTCGAGGATCGAACAAATCCTCGGCCTGCGGAACGGCGACGTGAAGAGGCTGCTGCGGACCTTGCACTCAGTCATTGATGTGGTGGATCTCAAATTGCTCCATGCCTCATTCCCTGACTTTCTCTTGGATCCCTCAAGATCTATAGACTTCTTTGTTGATATTGCAAAATGTCGCACAGTGCTGGGATTGGAGTATATTCGAACCATCTGCAATCACTCTTGTACGTGTAATTGAAGCTTCAAAGTACCATTCTGACTTTTGTGTTGTGTTTGCGGTTAACGTCCTCAGTTGCGACGTTCATTAGCTTTGAGCAAGCCCGAACATTTGAAAAAAACGTAGGCTCAGCTGTCAAGTACTGTACAGAAGCTGGGCTCAGCAGACAGCTTTCCGAAGAACTAAAAAATGTTGACATCTTTCGTCAATACGAGCTTTTGATCCACTCACAACCTTGGAAAAGGCACCCTGCCACCTTGATTCTGAAGAAGATCTATGCACTTCTAATGGTATTATTTTTTCGTCTGCTGGTTGTGCATTGAACCGAACCATCATACTTTCAGGACAGTGGATATCCCAGCATCGATGAATCAGACGCTGACACAAGACTGAAAGCCCTTTGGAGCGCCTTCACCTGGAAGGTTGTACCAGACTCCAACGCTGCTCACCCTAAACTGAAGATATAGTATGTCAAGTTAATTAGACCTTGTGTACTTGCACTCATTCATCTGGTAGTTTGTATGAAATCAATTCACACTGCAGTCAAACATTGGAGGTACGAAATTTTACAGCCTAGACCTGATGTACGCTACTAAAATCGGAACAGTTCTTGGCCAGAATATCTGACAGCAAGGTTTCGGGCCTATCTGAACACAATTGTCATTCAAATCACGTTCAACTCAAGGGTCCTAATAAAGATGACCCCATCATTCGCTTTTACATTTGGCATACCTTGGATATTAAAGCTGGTACTATTGGATTCGAGTAAGATCGTTCCTTGTACTGTGTTTTTACCTGATTTTTGTCTTGTGTTTGAAACAGATTTGTGGATGAAACTCACAGTTATAGCAGACAGTACAATGTAGAAGTTCCTCAGGTATACAGTCCCGGAGAAGAAGGGGAGGTACAGGCATGGGAGATGCTCACATCTGCTTGTTGCCAGTGCAAGTGGTTGAGTTAGTACATGGGTTTCCACTTGTGGATTGGAGGCAGCATGGCTTGAAGGCCATATTCTTCAAATACGGTATATCTTTTCTCTACATTAGCATCACCTTGCAAGTGAGGTTTGAGCTTCTTATCCGAGATTTCTTCATTGACTGTATAAACCCAACATTGGCCAGATATTGAAGAGACGAGTGTGGCTTCTTATGTAGATTTCATCATTCACATATGCTTTGTTTGAGTATGCATGTATCTCACTATTGGACTAAGAACACCAAATTAGCTTGCTTCAGCTTGAGATCGATGTGACCTCCACTTTCAATTTCACATCGAGGGTAATAATACAATCACCTTAAAAAGGAACAATTACTTTGAAGTTCCTATATAAATGGGCCAGTATGTATTTGTAGGCATTAATTTAGGTGCCCAGGCTTGGGAATATTTATAAGCATTTCGAGCCCACATCCAACCAGCCTCAGACCTTTCCATATATAAGTACAAGTCACTTGCCTTGCTTCGCTCTGGTGATCCACTTTTCAGAATTAGTAGCCATCAATCTCTTGTTCAATGCAGGAGCTTACCTGTGTCTTCAATTGCAGACACTGGCGCTGGAGGACAGGGCGGAAATGGCGGAAGCATTGGCTCCCACAACATAGCCGTCGGAGGTACTGGAAACCATGTTGGTCAGTCTTTGATTTATCTTCCTTTTGAGAGACTTCTAATTATCACATCTCACCAATCAGCTCAGCACAATAACAATGGTCCTGTGGCCCTCGGAGATCAACACAATCATTACTCTTCACACAAAAGTACGCATTCTATGGTGCATTTGGCTCAGAAATTTCACAACCACCCAACAGCAAATGACCTCCACTCGGGGGCCCTCAGAGGTACGTCGCCATTTATGTCAACCCCTCCCCAGGCGGAGTAAATTGCAGACATAGATGATCTCCACCGATCGGTCCCAAGTGCCGCCCTCCTCAATTCCCGAATAGGCGTTGATATGTACGTTGTACCAAACACGTACAACATACGGTTTCCAACGTGTACCACCCGTTGTACGTGCGTATGTGTGGGCAATAGGTAGTGCTACGTACAATCCCTAGGCTAAAATT
>Ga0247741_1001564_pt1 | contig 12721 bp, 7 predicted proteins | sample UWRJL213509R2_FD_180945 | JGI IMG/M metagenome (GOLD analysis project Ga0247741, IMG submission 180945) | Plant litter microbial communities from Arlington Agricultural Research Station in Wisconsin, United States - UWRJ-L213-509R-2 | ecosystem: Environmental > Terrestrial > Plant litter >... | reverse complement strand
GTCATCTTTAGAAATAAATTTTAAAGGAAAACCTGAAGTTAGACGTGGCGTCGATGTATTGCATTTTGTAGATGGGAAAATTCGTGAAAAACTCACCTATTCAAAAACATCGCTCGTGATAGATGGACGCAGCATCGCCTTAAACCCTAAATAAAAAGCCTGAAGTTCTGTAATTAATATACAAACCGAATAATAAAATCTGAGGGAATTAAGTTTGTCTCAACTACCTAATTTTGAAAATCTACTTGCGCTTTTGCAAAGTGACTTAAGTATTTTGCCCGACAAAAGCGAAGAAACCCCGGATAATACTTTGCGTGCATTATGGCATAGAGCTGCTGGGCAATATGTTTCGCCTATTGTGGCTGCTCGTCTGGAGTTGCCGCTTTTAAATCAAGAACAATCACATTATTTAAACGAGCTTATTTCTCAGCGCCTTTCTGGTATTCCGTTGGCGCATTTAACCGAGCGGCAACATTTTTTAGGTTTGGAATATATCGTCAATAAAGGACTTTATATTCCGCGCAAAGAGACGGAATTGTTAGCAAGTGTTGCTATAGATGTTGTGAATAATAATTACGCGCTTGATCAACCGGTTACGCTCATTGATTTATGTACCGGTATTGGAACCGTTGCCTTAGCGGTTGCGCATCATTGCGGAAATGTTCGCGTGTTCGGTTCAGATATTTATACGCCCGCAATAGCTGCTGCTCTGGTTAATACAGCACATTTTAATTTAGCTGAGCGCGCTACTTTTTTTAATGATGATTTATTCAATCCGTTTGAATCCTTAAAGGGCGAAGTAGATATTATTGTCAGCGCGCCACCTTATATTTCTTCGGCAAAAGTAAAAAATATGGCTGAAGAGATTGCGCAACATGAACCCGAAGAAGCCTTTGATGCTGGGCCGTTCGGCTTGTCTATTTTCAATCAATTAATTTCTGTTGCGCCAGATTATTTGCGAGTGGGCGGTATTTTAATTTTTGAGTGTGGTTTGGGGCAGGGCGAATTTTTAGCGAAACGCATCCGCAGTAATGGCCGTTATACAAACATAGAGCAGTTGTGCGATGAACATAATAATGTGCGAGTTTTGAAAGCGATCCTTGAAAAGTAAGATGTAAGTTTAATGATCATTCAATTATTCGTCTCTCGGCGGACTGTGCTCCAAAATTATTAGCGCGCCATATTTTGTAATGTGTAACTCCCAGGAAAATCAGTCACCAATTCCATATCGCATAACTTTTGATCATCTCACTGGTTGATTTCTGCAGTTGAGCTTGCTGCTTTTCGAATGAAATCAATCTGCCATTCATCTAATTGCGTTTGTGTGGTGCACGCTTCGCCGGACTACTTTAGAATGGTCGTTATATCAGGCGGGCGCCTATAGGCGTTGCCGCGTCAGCTTTGGCCCATTAGTTTGTTAGGACGGTATTTTTGTGAATAATAAAGGTGAGCTTTTGTCCCAATTGCGCATTAACCGCGATGCAGGCGGTGCGTCGTCGCGCCCAATTTGGCCCTGGGTTGCAGGTGCCGTAATTTTGTTGCTACTAATTTTTATCGGGTACCAACTTTTGTCAGACTCAGATCCCTTGCCCGTAAAAGTACAAATGGCACGTATGGCAACGGTAGATTCTTCTTCTGCGAGCGTTTTGGATTCCACAGGTTATGTCGTCGCGCGTCGCAAGGCTAACGTTTCTTCAAAAGTCACTGGCCGCGTTCTTGAAGTCTTAATTGAAGAGGGGATGGCGGTTGAGAAAAATCAAATCATCGCGCGCCTTGAAGATGTTAATGCGAGAAAAAGTTTTGATGTTACCAAAGCCGAGTTGGATGCTGCCAAAGCACAAGTTATTGAAACTCGCGCTCGTGTCACTGAAGCAAGATTGAATTTTGATCGCAACAATACGCTCTCACAAAAACAATTGGTCAGCCAATCGACTTTTGATTCCACTCGTGCGAATTTCGATGCTTTGAAAGCACAGCTTAATAATCGTGAAGAAGTTGTGACGGTAAATGAAAAATTGATCGCGCAACAAAAACAAAATTTGGATGATTATATTTTGCGTGCGCCTTTTGCTGGTGTTGTTATTGAAAAAACTGCGCAACCAGGCGAAATGATTTCACCAATTTCTGCAGGCAGCGGTTTTACCCGTACGGCTATTTGTACATTGGTGGATATGACATCGCTTGAAATTGAAGTGAATGTTGATGAATCTTACATCCAACGTGTTCATGCCGGGCAATTGGCAGAAGCGGTTTTGTCAGCGTATCCAGAATGGAAAATTCCTGCAAAAGTGGCTGCAATTATTCCAACTGCGGATCGCCAAAAAGCTACGGTAAAAGTACGTGTCGCCTTTGAAAATTTAGATCCAAGAATTCTTCCCGATATGGGCGTGAAAGTTTCTTTCCTCAATCCTGAGCCGGAAGAAAAACCGAAACCAAAAGCACCATTGGGAATTCGTGTACCGACTACAGCGGTTCGTTCGGTTGAAGAAAATAAATATGTGTTTGTTGTTAAGGATGGCATAGCACAGCAACGTAAAGTAAAACTCAATGCGAGCTACGGTAGTGACGTTTACATTTCCGAAGGTTTGAGTGCGGGAGAAGATTTTGTGGTGGAGGTCACACCGCCGCTGAAAAATGGCTCCAAAGTGATTCAAGAATAAAATCAAAATGCGCAGCAAACACTGCGCATTTTTTTTGCACTATTGTTAAAGAGATAAATCCGCCTCCAGCAACACGCAACGCATATTTCCATTGACGACTTCTTACGTAACTCTTACTAAAATCTTTAACGTTTCGAAACTCATATTTCAACGTAAGAAAGTTGAGGTTTACAGGATGTTCTAGAAGTTTAAGTCCCTATTTTACCTGCTACCTTGACTGCGGAATCAAAGGTTTTTTCTGTATCTTGCGGGTCCGCTAGTGTAATATTTTGTCTTGGCAATAGATTCCTCATAATACGCATAAACAGCGAGGGCCGCAGATTCATGAAAGACGAAAAACCCACATCTTTTGACATAGCCTATCGCGCCGGAGTCTCGCAATCTACGGTATCGCGCGCGCTGCGTGACAGTCCTTTAGTGAACCTTGAAACCCGCTTAAAAGTTCAGGCAATCGCCAAAGAATTAAATTACAAAGTCGATAAAAATGCGCGCAACCTGCGTTCGCAGGAAACCAAAACCATCGCATTATTGTTGTGCGAAGATCATGGTACTGGCGACTCGCTAATCAATCCTTTCTTCTTGTCTATGTTAGGTAGCATTACGCGTGCAACGGCAAATCGCGGTTACGATTTATTAATTTCCTTTCAACAGTTTAGTGACGACTGGCATGCGGATTATGAAGATGCCAACCGTGCCGACGGCATTATTTTTCTCGGCTACGGCGACTACGAAAGCTTCGTAAAAAAATTAACCTATCTCACCGAAGTAGGTGCACATTTTATTACCTGGGGGCCTGTATTAGAGGGGCAACCCGGCGTCTCTATCGGCTGTGAAAATTTTAATAGCGCGCTTGCGGCAACCGAGCATTTAATTAATTTAGGCCGTAAAAATATCGCCTTCCTTGGTGATGTTTCCGAACACAGCCCCGAATTTGAATTGCGTTACAAAGGCTACATGCGCGCTCTTGAAAAAGCGGGAATCGCGTTAGATTCACGCTTACAAGTCAACGCCGAAACCTCTGAAGAAGAAGGCTACAAAGCCACACTCGCACTGCTGCAAAAACGCATTCCTTTTGACGCAATATTTGGTGCAAGCGATTTAATAGCCATAGGCGCAATTAAAGCTTTGGAAGAAGCGGGAATGGCAGTCCCCGATGATGTTGCTGTAATGGGGTTCGATGATATTCCCATGGCATCCTACACTCATCCACCACTTTCAACCGTACAGCAAAATACGGGATTAGCCGGAGAATTATTGGTAGAAAGTTTACTGAAAAAAGTAAACGGCGAACCAGTTGAGTCTATGTTGTTGCCCGCGAAGTTAATTGTGCGTGGGTCGTGTGGGGCGAAGGCTGGTAAAGCCAAATAAAGTTATAAAATTTACAACGGACTAATAATAACTTTTTTAAATGGTGATAAATTATGAAGTATATTTTAATTTTTTCTGTTGTTTTATTTGGATGTGCTTCTAACTCTGGCATTGTTCCAATGGGTAACGACACTTATATGGTTTCGCGACAAGCAGCTAGCGGTTTTTCGGGTATGGGAACACTAAAGGCTGATGCAATGAAAGAAGCATATCAGCAATGCCAAAAAACAGGAAAAAGCGTTGATGTTATAGAAGCCATCGATACTAAGCCTCCATATATATTTGGAAACTTTCCGAAAACAGAAATACGCTTTAAATGTATATAGAAGAAATTTTGATTAATTTATTTTAATAAGCACGGGGCAATGTTCGTGTTAATTTATTAATGCCCCTGCACGCCCATATCAACAACCTCATCTCCATTATCCTGCACAAAATAAACCGCAATCGCGCCAAGTATCATTGAGGCGCCCGCTAACACAATAATATTAATCGCCTGATTATCGAAAACATATTTTAAAATTTGGCCCGCAACTAAACCTGAAACAATTTGTGGTGCTGCTATGGTGAAATTAAATATTCCCATATATACGCCGGTTTTATCTGCTGGCAATGAGCTGGATAAAATGGCGTAAGGCATGGCGAGAATTGCGGCCCAGGCGATACCAATTCCAATCATCGGTATTAACAAATTCAATGCGCCTTGTGGAATATCGATTTGTGTTAATAATAAATTAACATGCACGATCTCTGCATTTTGGAATAATAGAAAACTGATGTAGCCAAGGCCTCCAGCAAGTAGCGACAGAGAATAAGTTAATTTGCGGCCAAAACGATTTGCGATGCGTGTTAATACAATAGAAAAGAAGGCCGCGAACAATGAATAGGCGGCGAAAATAATTCCAACCCAATCACCGGCGGCGCCTTTTGCGGCTGCTATATCTTCTGGAATGGTATCCAGTGTATGCAAATAAACAGGATCAAACCATTTGGATTCTATTCCCCAAATATATTGGGCGATAGCGGGGCCCGAGTACACCCACATAATAAATAATGAGAACCACGAAAAAAATTGCACCAATGCAAGTTGACGCATGGTTTTCGGCATGTGAATAAATAATTGCCAAAATGCGGCGAGGCGTTTTGCTAACGAAAATTTTACGGTGGGTTTTTCCAAAGTAATTTTTTTGTAGCGATTGTAATCATCGGGCGCATATTCTTTAGTGCGAAAACACGTCCACAGCACTGTGCCTAAAAGTGCGGTGCCACCAATATAAAATGCCCAGGTTACTGTTTCCGCGACCTGGCCTTTTTCGGCGGTGTTGTCCAAACCAATAACGTTGGTTAATACAAAAGGAAGAATTGAACCTATCACGGCGCCGATATTAATTAGCAGCGCTTGAATGGAATAGCCGAGCGTGCGCTGCTGGTCGGGCACCATGTCGGATACGAGCGCGCGAAATGGCTGCATGGTCACGTTAAAAGCGCCGTCCATTAATGCGAGAATAATTCCGCCGAATAACATGGGTGCGATGAATGCGACGAAGATGGATGCGTTCGGCATCAAAAACATGCCGAGAGCTGCAGCAAGTGCGCCACCTAAAATAAAGGGTTTGCGGCGGCCGATTTTATTCCAGGTACGATCAGAAGCCGCACCCACAATCGGTTGAACTAATAACCCCATAATGGGCGCTGCTAACCAAAATAGTGAGAGCGAATGTAAGTCGGCACCCAAGTCAGAAAGCACGCGGCTCACGTTGGCATTTTGCAATGCGAAGCCAAGTTGAACGCCTAAAAAGCCAAAGCTGACATTCCAAACTTGCCAAAACGGGAGCGTGGGTTGTTTCATTATGTGCGATGCCTTTTTTTGAATTATTAGTGGATAAATTTTAAAAAATTGTTGCGAGTTACTTTATTTATTAAGCGTCATCCCCGCAGGGGATCCAGTGACCTTAAAATGAAGGACGATGGATCCACTGCGGGGATGACGATTTTTCTACCTAAGTTTTCTTGTTTCCAAGTTCCAGCTTTTTTTCTCTCGCTCCCAAGCTCCAGCTTGGTAATGCATATCTTTAATTTAATACACATTTAAATTACATCTCCAAATGGAGCTTGGTAACGATTCAGATAAAATCTGAAACTCTTTATTTCACATAACGCGCTGACGTACTCGCGTTGTTATCCCACACTTTTTTATCGGCATAGGAGCGCAGTAGTTTGACATATTCGGCATGAGACCAGGCAAGAGGTGTTGCCGAGTTGGTACCTTCACCTGCCGTGTAATTATAGGTGTCATTGTTGCCGACGCCATCCCAGACTTGCTCGGGAATCATATAACCTTCGTTGGCGAATAATTCCATACCTTTTACGTAAGTGTTTCGCAGCGTATTGATGCTTTCTGCGTTGAGTTTGCCGCTCGCTTTTGCTTTGGCTAATTCGTAGTGACCACGCTCACCGGAGAAGATTGGCCATACGCGACCGCGACCTTCGGGCAAACTTGTTCCAGTCGCGTTGTAGCCGCGCCCTGCAATCGTATCTTCGCCGTAGCCATCTTTACCGTAGCGACGCCAGCCCGGAATCTTTCCATCCACACCTGCGAAGCTAAATTCATATTTAACGCGTACGGCGTCTGGCAAACTCGTGTCATCCATTTCTGGCAAAGTATCTTGAATTTCTTTGTTGAGCGGTGAACGCACACCGTAGCGCACTAACTCCAAAAATCCACCATCAACAACTTCGCTTTCATTGACATTTGCTTGACCATTGCGCTCTTCGAGCAGCGCGTGATCGTTAGGATTTTCATTTTCGCTGATGCGTAAATAATAATGCCCGTCAGACGGCGCTTTGTTGAGCAAACCATTTGTGGTGTAGAGATTTTTTTCCAAATTTTTGGAATATTTATCTGCGGCGGCTAAATAACGTTTCGCTGCAGATTCATCTTTTGCAAGTTTTGCCATATCACTGGCTGCTACAAGGCCGCTAATAATCGCTGCAGTAGTTGATGGTGAGTAACCGGGTTGTTCTTCCCAGCGTTCCTGAATACTTTTAGGTGGATTAATTTTTACATTTTTCAACCAATCAATGCTAACGGTGCCACCATCAGTTAAAAAATTGGCCGCAGGTTTTAACATTTTGTTGTACCACTCAAGCATTTCCGCATCGCTCAATGCGCCTTCTTTCCACAGGCGCCAGCCGAGCATAATCGGCATTGCTGTCTGATCAAGCTGCACGCCGACCCATTCGGTTTGGCCGTCCACATGAGTCTTCTGCAAAAACCAACCGGGCGTGCCCGAGTAGCCGGGTGTTTTATCGCTGGTTTGCACATGCTCCAAATATTCGAAGGCGACTTTCGGAGTAATTTTATCGCCCAGCGCTAACATCGCCATGGTGACTTGATAAAAATCGCGCGGCCAAACTGCTTTGTAACCTGTTTGTGCTTTGTCTGCAGAAGCTGTATCGCCCCAGGGATTTGAAAGCGATGCAATTACGCCACCGGCATATGTTTTATCTTCCTGCGCTTTTAATACCATGGCGCTGGCGTACAGTAATTTGCCGCCGTCGGTAGATTCTGCTGATAGTTTTTCAAGTGCGGGTAGCGATGTTAAATAATCTTCCCATCCTATCGCATCGCCTTTGCCGTTAAAGTTTGCCAGCACTTTCTCATAGCCAGTGCGGAGTGTTTGACTGCTAGCTGCCAAACTTTCTTCTTTTGAATTACCAAAACCTAATACGAATTGCCATTCTTTAGTCTCGCCTTTTTTAAGCGCAGGTAATTCCAATGTTATGGCGACGTTGCCGGTAGTATCGCCCGTGGTGGAATATTTGTTGATAAGTTTGCCTGCGCTGGCTAAATCTTTTAAGCCATCTGAAACGCCTTCAAAACCAACGGTGCTCGCAGCAACTGTAGCGTCAGTGCTTATGGCGAGATGAGTTTTGCCATCAGCGGCGTACCAGGTATTTCCCTCACGCCAGGCTTTATCGCCGGGTCCCGTATTTGCCATATTGGGATTGATATAAAGGTAGGGCGTTATATTTTCAGCGAACGATTTAAAGATAACTTTCATCATTAAACTGTTGGTGTCGGGGTCCGTAAAAAAATGTTTTTCAATTTCGTAGCGGCCCGCTTTATCGCGATTCACAATTTTATATGCGAGCGATAACGGGCGACCTTGCGCATCCTTATCTAAATAATCGATGTGCGAAACAGTATCGTTTTTTTCCTGATGTAAAAAACCATCGCCTTTAATATAAAACTGAACTTCCTGAATTTGTGCTTCGTGGATTAAACCAAACATGGTTTCAGTGAGCACACCTTGCGCGAGCGAAAACCACACTTTAGAAATTTTGCCGGTGCTGCCAGTGTCTTGGTACTGACCATTCGTGTATTGCTCATAAGAAGTACCAATACCGGTCTTGCCAGAGTATGACCAATGGGATGCGGCACCCGGCGCGCCAGGTGCAACAGTTGAAGTGGAATTTTTAGCTGGGAAATTTTCGTGACATGCGCTCAGCGCAAACACAGAAGACATTATTAGGAAACTCAACGTTTTTTTCATGTATGCACCATTTTCATTTTGATGAATTATAAATTTTAGTAGTGGCTTTTTGGGCAGTGATTTTGGATAGCATTTTCAAGCTGATTCGGGCTATTGATTTATCAGTAATTATTAGTCGAATTGCAAACCGAGAGAGTAGAAGTAGTTCTCGTGTTAAACAATTGCTTACATACGTATTCAGGTGACAGAGTCTTTGCATACGTATGCAAAAGTCCAAGTGTATTTTCAATTATTAGTTGCGACATTTATGAATACGTATTCTATGGCATTTTTGCCGCCGCGATTTGTGCATACGTATGTAGCCTCTTGGTTTGGTTTTATGGCTCGCGTATGTTGTGAACATGTGTACGCAAACACACAAATGCACGAAAAAAATAACGAAAACGTTTTCATTTGTTCCTAACAGAAAAAAGTGATGCGGTTTACCAATAATGAATTCTATAATCGAAATCTCACTAATAAGAAATTTAGTATTTAGTCATTTCGATATTTGTCAGGCTATGAAGGTTTAATTATGCAGCAGACTCCTTGGTGGCGCGGCGCGGTCATCTATCAAGTTTATCCACGCAGTTTGATGGATAGTAATAATGATGGCATTGGCGATATTCCCGGCATCATCAGCAAATTGGATTACATTGCAAGCCTCGGTGTCGATGCAATTTGGATATCTCCATTTTTCAAATCGCCCATGAAAGATTTTGGCTATGACATTGCGGACTATCGCGCAATTGATCCCATTTTCGGTTCATTGGACGATTTCGATGAATTAATTGTGCAGGCTCATGCGCGCAATATTAAAATTATTATCGATCAAGTTTTGAATCACACCTCCGATCAGCACGCGTGGTTTGAAGAGAGCCGCCAGTCAAAAGACAATCCCAAATCGGATTGGTATGTGTGGGCTGAAGCAAATCCGGATGGTACTCCGCCGAATAATTGGTTATCAATTTTTGGTGGTTCAGCTTGGGAATGGGAGCCGCGTCGCTGCCAATATTATTTGCACAACTTTTTAAAGACCCAGCCGGATTTAAATTATCACTGCACTGAATTGCGCGAGCAAATTCTGCAAGAAGTAGAGTTTTGGTTAAAACGAGGTGTTGATGGTTTACGTTTGGATGCGATTATTTTTTGCTTTCATGATCAACAATTGCGTTCAAATCCCGCAAAACCTGTTGAGGAAAGAAAGGGCCGCGGTTTTAGGGAAGATAATCCCTATGCGTTCCAACGTCACATTCACGACACTTGCCAGCCCGAAAATATCGGGTTTCTGGAGTCGTTGCGCAGCTTGATGAATCGTTATCCCGGCACTGTTACGCTCGGTGAGATTGCGTCAGAAGATTCGCTAAAAACCATGGCGGAATACACTGCTGGCAATACGCGTTTGCATATGACTTATAGTTTTGAATTGTTGGTGGATAACTTATCTGCGCGCTATATTCGCGAAACTGTTGAAACTCTCGAAGAAAATCTTACCGATGGTTGGCCCTGCTGGGCATTTGGCAATCACGATGTAGTGCGCGTTATGTCGCGCTGGAATGGTAAAGATCAATCGCCTGCTAAAGCAAAATTGCTGAACGAATTATTATTTTCGTTGCGCGGTAGTGTGTGCTCTTATCAGGGTGAAGAATTAGGTTTAATTGAGGCGGAAATTGAGCAGCATCAATTACAAGATCCCTATGGTATAACTTTCTGGCCGCGCTTTAAGGGTCGCGATGGTTGCCGTACGCCTATGCCGTGGAGTGCAAAAAATATCAATTCAGGTTTTTCACAAGGTACAACCTGGTTGCCCGTTGCGCCCACACATTTGCCTCTTGCGGTAGATATTCAAGAGACCGATAAGAAATCAGTATTGAATGCATTTAGAAAATTTTTGGCGTGGCGCAAAACCCAGCCAGCATTGCTCTGGGGCGATATTAAATTTTTAGACGCACCCGAAAACGTATTGATGTTTGTGCGCTCCTATCAAGGGCAAAGTCTGCTGGCTGCATTTAATTTATCGACGGATACCACGACGGTAGATATTTCAGGTGACTTCAGTGTTATACCATTGGAGAAAGCAGGCGATACCGCGGTTAAGATTAATTCCAAGCAAATTCTTTTGGCGGGATATGCCAGCGCGTTTGCGTTGATCGATTAATTTTTATCTCATCGCTATTTATTTGTGTGTTGTATTTGTTGTTAGCAGTTCTATTTTTGTTAAGTTTTAAGCTAGTCGTTTGTTATGTCGTTCCTCCTGAGCTTTTTTAGAGGCACCGAAAGGTGCCTCTTTTTTTGTTTTTCGATTTTTGTTCTATGCTTAAATGAATATTTCGGTAGTTCAACTTCATCTACATTTTTTAATGTCATTTCTTGTCGCTAAAATCATGTTTGTTGCTTCTAAAAATTGCAATAGCTTATTTTCTACAAAAAATTTACGCCTCAGCACTATTTTTTGTCGCATAAATTTTTTTTTGCATACGTATGTGTTTTGTTGAATACGTATGCAAACTATTGTTGTGTGTTGAATACAAAGCCTACTATCTCGCTGAGGGCAGAATCATCTGTTTTACGCGCTACAAATTTTGTAACTATAAAAAAATTGTAAGAAAAAATAATAGATCAAACTCCAAAGGAGAGCATTCATCATGAAAAAAATCCAGTTCAATCACATCTTAGCCAAGCTATCAATGCTGACACTAATAGCAGGTTCACAAGCGGTCTATGCACAAGAAGCCGAAGAGATTGTTGTTACCGGCTTCAAAGCAAGTTTGCAAAAAGCACAAGAAGTTAAAAAGCAAAGCGCATCAATTGTTGAAGCTATTGCTGCAGAAGATATCGGTAAATTACCAGACACCAGTATTGCTGAATCTCTAGCGCGTTTGCCTGGCTTGGCCGGTGAACGTCGCGATGGTCGTACAAGTGGTTTGTCTGTGCGTGGTTTTAACGAAAACTACGTTGCCACCACTATGAATGGCCGTGAGCTTTTAGGTATTGGTGATAACCGCGGCGTTGAATACGATTTGTATCCGTCAGAAATTATTGCTGGTGCAACTATTTATAAAACCCCTGATGCAACTTTGGTGAATCAAGGTCTCGGCGGTATCGTAAATTTAACTACCATCCGACCACTGGATCATGCGCCAGTGAAAAGTATTAGCGGCAACTACGAACAAAATGGTTTGAAATCTGCGAACCCTGATTTTAAAGACACTGGCTACCGTTTAGCGGGTACTTACTCAGATAAATTTGCTGATGACACCATCGGTATCGCAATTTCAGTTGCAACTATGGAATCACCAAGCCAGGAAGAACAATTCCGTGGATGGGGTTATGCTGATGTGGTTTATGACAAAGTTACGGGTAAAACATGGGATCCCGATCATAATCCAGAGCAAGCCGCAAACCTTGGCAACAGAGCTGAAACCAAAGCACTTGGTGGCCAGGATACTAACGTTCGTTCATCATTAATGAAGCGCGATACTTATTCTGGTGTTTTCCAATATCGTCCGAATGAAAAAATTGAAGTCACTGTTGATGCATTGCATATCGACTTTAATGACGACAAAGTTTTCCGCGGTTACGAAGAAGGTTTTGCGTGGGGCGGCGGTGCTGTCAATACCTTTGGCAATGTTGTAGATGGTTTGGCATTGACAGGCACCACCAGTAACTTTGCAAGCGTTATCCGCAACGATGGTGATAGCAAAGAAGCTAAGCTCGATACATACGGTTTAAATGTTAAATATCACCTGTCAGACACATGGGCATTAACGTTTGATGCGGCAACCGGTAAATCTGAAAAAGATCAGTTGGATATGGAATCCTATTCAGGTGTTGGTCGCTCTGTATTTGGCGGCCCAGTTACCGCTGGCCCACAGGGTGCACTAGATGCACGTACATGGACCATGACATCAAAGGGCGCGTACTTTTCAGCGCATCCAACATTGACTCAACCTGATTACAGCGATGCATCAATTATTAAATTAGCTGGCCCACAAGCCTGGGGCGGTGGTGCATCACCTGCATTCGGTGGACGCAACGATCAGCAAGATGGATTCATAAATAACCCGCACTTTGAAGAAGAATTAAACACAATTCGTTTACAAGCATCGGGTGACGTTGAATTCGGCATTATTACTGGCGTTGAATTTGGAGCGAATT
>Ga0247741_1001563_pt1 | contig 12723 bp, 14 predicted proteins | sample UWRJL213509R2_FD_180945 | JGI IMG/M metagenome (GOLD analysis project Ga0247741, IMG submission 180945) | Plant litter microbial communities from Arlington Agricultural Research Station in Wisconsin, United States - UWRJ-L213-509R-2 | ecosystem: Environmental > Terrestrial > Plant litter >... | reverse complement strand
GGGCCGGATGAGGCCTTTGCTCACCCTTGTCGCGCGCGACCTGACCCGGGCCTGGGCGGGCGGAAGCGTGGCCTACACGCTCGCTTTCTTCCTGCTCGTCGCGATCCTTTTTCCTTTCGCGATCGGGCCCGATGCGGCGCTGCTGGCGCGGGTCGGCGGCGGAGTGATCTGGGCGGCGGCGTTGCTGGCGGCGCTGATGCCGGTCGAGCGCCTGATCGGGCCGGATGCGGAGAGCGGTGCGCTCGACCAGTTCGCGGTGCGCGGGCTCAGCATGGCGAGCGTGGCGGTGGCGAAGATGGTGGGGCATTGGCTCGCCTTCGGGCCGCCGTTGATGCTGGCGGCGGTAATCGCGGCGGGGCTGCTGGGCCTGTCGGGCGAAACGACGCTGCGCGTGGAACTGGGGTTGCTGGTCGGGACGCCGGGGCTGGCGGCACTGGCGGTCGCGACGTCGGCCCTGGTGTCGGGGCTGCGGGGGGCCGGGGCGGTGGCGGGGCTGGTGATGCTGCCGCTGGCGGTGCCGTTGCTGATCTTCGGGGCCGGCTCGATCGATGACGGCACGGGGGCGGTGAAACTGCTGGCGGCAGTGAGTTTGATGCTGGTAGCCGGGGCGCCGTTCGTGGCGGGCGCCGCGATGCAAGCCGGGATGGAGTGACCCTTCTCCCCTCCCCAGGGGAGGGGGCTTTAGATCAACGGGACCAGCGCGCCCAGATCGCCGTCGGCAGCAGCAGCCCCCGCGCCTCTTCGCGGACCGCCAGTTCGCCGGCCTCGACCTTGCCGCCGAGATCGCCCAGCGCCTGGTTCAACAATTCCCCGATCGCGAGCGCCGACATGCGCACCGCATAGACGGTGAGGAACAGGAAGCGCGATTCGCTGTCCAGCAGCTTGCGGCAATCGGCGATCAGGCCCGGCAGGCCTTCTTCCAGCTTCCACACCTCGCCCTCCGGCCCGCGGCCGAATTTGGGGGGATCGAGCAGGATGCCGTCGTAACGCCGGCCGCGGCGGACTTCGCGGGCGACGAACTTGGTCGCGTCGTCGGTCATCCAGCGGATCGGCTTGTCGGCCATGCCGGAGAGCACCGCATTGGCACGGGCCGCCTCGACCGATTTCTTGGATGCATCGACATGGACCATCTTCGCGCCCTTGGCCGCCATCGCGAGCGTACCGACGCCGGTATAGCCGAACAGGTTGAGGCATTCGGGCGCTTCCATCCCGGCGACCTGCTCGCGCATCCAGCTCCACACCGGCGCCATGTCCGGGAAGAAGCCGAGGTGCCGGAAGGGCGTGGTCTGCGCCTGGAAGCGGACCTGATCCCACATCAGCGGCCAGCCGTCGCGCGGCACGGGCTCGACATAATCCCAGCGGCCGCCACCATCTTCGTCGGAGCCGGGCACGAATTCCGCCTGGGCGCGCCAGTCGTCGCGCGCCGGGGCCCAGAGCGCCTGGCCCTCGGGGCGGATGAACCGGAAACGGCCATAGCGTTCGAGCTTGCGGCCATTGCCGGAGTCGATCAGCCCATAGTCGGCCCAGGGCTCGCCAATGAGTGTTACGAGGTTCACACCCCATCTCCGTTCGTTTCGAGCCCTTCGCCTGCCTGCCTAGGCAGGCGCTCAGGACAGGCTTCGGCCCTTCGGGCCGAAGTCGAGAAACCTGCGCCTGGTACCCGTTTCTCGACTTCGCACGAAACGAACGGGGAGAACATCATCACGCCTTCGCCACCGCCCGTTCGGCGATATAGCCGGTGACCGCCTCGAACGTGCCGGGCAGGCTCGCATAGCGCTCTTCGCGATCGAACAGGTCGCCAAGGCGCGAGGGCAGCCCCGGACGCACGCCGGTGGCGCGCTCGACCGGTTCGCGGAATTTGGCCGGGTGCGCCGTCGCCAAGGTTACCACCGGCACATCGGCAGGAACACCGGCGCGACGAGACGCGGCGAGGCCGATCGCGGTGTGCGGATCGATCACCTGGCCCGCTCCCTCGCACGCCCAGCGCATCGCCAGCGCCATGTCGTCCAGGTCGATCCGGTCGCTGGTGAACAGTCCGGCCGCGCCTTCGCGCTGGGCATTGGTCAGGCGCATCGCCCTGGTCGCCTCGAAGCCGCGCATCTGCTCACGCGTCGCGCCGCCATCGCGGCCGCCCAGATCGAACAACAGGCGTTCGAAATTGCTCGAAACCTGGATGTCCATCGACGGGCTGGGCGTGGGTATGACCGTGCCTTGCGAATAATCGCCCTGTGCCAGCGCGCGGTGGAGGATGTCGTTGACGTTGGTCGCGACGACCAGCTTGGCCACCGGCAGGCCCATCTTCGCCGCGACATAACCGGCGAACACGTCGCCGAAATTGCCGGTCGGAACCGAGAAGGCGATGGGACGCTCGGGCGCGCCGAGGCGCACCGCGGCGTAGAAATAATAAACCACCTGGGCCATCAGCCGGGCCCAGTTGATCGAGTTGACCGCGGAGAGCTGGAATTTCCCGGAAAAGCCGGAATCGTTGAACATCGCCTTCACCAGCGCCTGGGCATCGTCGAAGCTGCCGTCGATCGCGATATTATAGATGTTGGGCGCGAGCACCGTAGTCATCTGGCGGCGCTGCACGTCCGACACGCGGCCGTTCGGATGGAGCATGAACACATCGACGCCGGTTCGGCCGGCCAGCGCATCGATCGCGGCCGAGCCGGTATCGCCCGAGGTCGCGCCGACGATCGTCACATGCTTGTCGGAGCCGGCAAGGAAGCGTTCGAACAACAGGCCGAGCAGCTGGAGCGCCACATCCTTGAAGGCAAGCGTCGGACCATGGAACAGTTCGAGCAGCCAATGCTGATGATCGAGCTGGACCAGAGGCGTCACCGCCCTGTGCGAGAAGCGGCCATAGGCCTGGCTGCACAGGTCGCGCAGTTCCTCGCGGGAGAGCGCCCCTTCGACGAAGGGTGCCATCACGGCGACCGCGGTGTCGACATAGGAGAGACCGCGCAGTGCCGCGATCTCGTCGGAACTCAGGCTGGGCCAGGTTTCGGGCAAATACAGCCCGCCATCACTGGCGAGGCCAGCGAGCGTGACCTGTTCGAAGTCAAGGACGGGTGCCGCCCCACGGGTGCTGATATAGCGCATGGCCGTTGCGCCTAACCTCGGCGCGGCAAAGTCACAAGCAAGTCAGGCTTTCAGGCGATTCAAAGTTTCAGGCGGCGGCGCAGTGCTATCCCGTATATCACCGCCGCGACGAGCGCGAACAGGAACCATTGCACCGCATAAGCGAGATGGTTGTTCGGCACCGAGGCAAGATCGGGCTGCGGATTCGCATCGAGCCCTGCCACCGGCGGATTGGCGACGAGCATCAGCGTCTTGGGCTGACGCGAGAACCAGGTGGCGATCATCGGCCGGTGATCGGGGGCATGAGAGATGTAGCCCGTGACCTCGCCGCCACCCCAGGCTGGCTTGGCGTCGGGCGCCTTGGCCACCCCCATCAGTACGGTCAGGCCAGGTCCCTCTGCGCCGGTACGGCACCTGGCGATGTGGCGCCAGCCGGTGCGGCCCGCCGCGTTGCGCCCACCCTCGACGCTGAAGCTGACGGCCTGGAGACAAAAGGCGCTGGCGCGGCGGAACAACAGACTGTCGTCGACGGGAATGCGCGGGAAAGCGATCGGCGGGAGCGACCGATTCGCCGCGAGTTGCGCGAGCAGCGCCTCCTTCTGGCCCTTGCGCTCGAGCTGCCATATGCCGAGCGCGATCATCGCCGCGATGGCAAGACCCACCACGATGGTCGCGATGACGGGAAAGCGCCGCTTCATTTGTCGGCGATCCGGCCTTCGCGCGCCGAATTGCGATATTCGAACGCGAGCAGCGCGCCCTTGGCGACACGCAGCGACCCCGTCACGGCGACCGCAGCCAGCGGAACGAGAATCAGCGCCAGCAGCCAGAGCGGTGGCTCAAGGGTCAGTTGCAAGGTCACCGCCACACCGACAAGCAAGCCGCCGACGATCAGGGTGAGAAAGGCCGCCGGCCCGTCACCCACATTGAACTGGGTAAGATCGAGCCCGCAGGCGACGCAGCGATCCGCGAATTTGGTCATGCCGGCGAACAGCGTCCTGCCGCCGCAGCGCGGGCACAGTCCCTTGAGCGCCACGTCAGCGGGCGTGGGGCTCGGCGAGGAGACGGGATCAGGCGTGACCCATGCACCATGGATCGGGCCCCATATCGACGGGCGTGCCCGGCGCATCGGGCGCGGGAAAGCGCAGCTTGAAGGTGAAGGCCCGCTCGCTGGGGCCAAAGCGGTCGAGCATCCAAAGCCGGGCAAACGCATCGTCGATGGTCGGCGTGGTGCCGATGGGGATCCACCACAGCGCCTGATAGGCACCGTCGAACCGGTCGAACCAGCTGCGGCGCTGCGCCATCACCGGCGTATGGGCACTTCGATAGACATAGTCGAACAGCGATTCGGCATCCGCCCAGACCGACATGTTGACGATCAGCCTGGGGTCGGGGGTCGGCTGAAGATCGGTGGCGCTGTTGCCTTCGCCCTGCAGCCGCCAGACGAATCCCGCGCTGGCTTCCGCCAGCGCGTTGATCCGGTCGAGTTCCTGGAAGAAGCCGGCAACCTGCGGGTCATCGGCCGGCGCAGCGAGCCGACCGATATTGACCTGTGCGAGCTGCCAGCGCGACGTCACGCCGGCTCAGCCGCCATGGACCTGCGCGCCCCAGCCACCCCAGACGTAGATGGAGACGAACAGGAACAGCCACACCACGTCGACGAAATGCCAGTACCAGGCCGCCGCCTCGAAGCCGAAATGCTGCCGCGGGGTGAAGTCCCCCTTATACGCGCGGATCAGGCACACGATCAGGAAGATCGTTCCGATGATGACGTGGAAACCGTGGAAACCGGTCGCCATGAAGAAGGACGCACCATAGTTGATCCCCTGGAAGGGGAAGGGCGCCTCCGCATATTCATAGGCCTGGATCGAAGAGAAGATCAGGCCGAGGATGATCGTCAGCCACAGGCCCTTGAGCACGCCGTCGCGGTTGCCCACGCCGAGCAGGCCCCAAAGACCCGTCTTCTCGCCGCCGCGCTGATTGTGGATCAGGGCGTGGTGCGCCCAGGTCACCGTCGTACCCGAGGTGAGCAGGATGATCGTGTTGAGCAGCGGGAATTTGAACGCGTCGATCACCTCGATGCCCTTGGGCGGCCAGGTGCCGCGCGCCGCATCGGCGATCAGGCTGACGGTGCCGTCGGCGATCTGCACGGGTGCCGGGAACAACGAAAAATCGAAGAACGCCCAGAACCAGCCGACGAAGAACATCACCTCGGAGGCGATGAACAGGATCATGCCGTAGCGCAGGTGGAGTTGCACCACCGGCGTGTGATCGCCGGCATGCGCTTCCTTGATCACGTTGCTCCACCAGGAGAACATGGTGAGCAGCACGGCCGCGACGCCGATGAAGAAGATCGTGCCGCCGCCGATGCCGGCCACGCTGCCGGAATGCATCCACATGATGCCACCGATCGCCATGGTGAGCGCCGAAAACGAGCCGACGAACGGCCAGATATCGGGTGGCAGGATATGGTAATCGTGGTTCTTGGCGCCGGCCATTCTTCGGTCCCCGTTAATAGGCTGTCGACAACGCTCTAGCTTGCGGCTTTCGCGGAATCCACAGGGTAAAAAGTGTAGCTGAGAGTGATATTCTTCACGTCGACCGCATCCGGATCAGTGAGGATCTTCGGGTCGACGAAGAAGATCACCGGCATGCGCGCCGTCTCACCCGGCTTCAGCGTCTGCTCGGTGAAGCAGAAGCACTGGATCTTGGTGAAATATTTGCCTGCCTGGGCCGGCGTGACGTTGAACGTCGCGGTGCCCGTGATCGGCTTGTCGCTGTTGTTGGTCGCCGTGAAGAACGCCATGTCGCGCGCACCGATCGCGATCGTCTCCGAAGGCAGTTCCGGCTTGAAGGTCCAGGGGAGCTTGGGCGCGACATTGGTGTCGAAATCGACCCTCACCTGCGCATCGCCGACCGCGCCCGGCGCGACCAGGCCGCGCTGCGTCGTGCCGTTGAGCCCAGTCGCTTCGCAGAACATGCGATATAGCGGCACGCTGGCATAGCCGAGCCCGGTCATGAAACACACGCCGAGGCCGGCGAGCATCGCGGTGCGTAGCGTGCGGGTCAATGCGGCATCCCCGCCTTGATCTTCACGATGCTGATCGCGAACACCAGGATGACGAAGGCGCCCAGCAAGAGCGCCATGACACGGGCACGCGACCGCTGGCGGGCGCGGATTTCGTCTTCGTTCTGCATCAGCCGACCCATCTGTCGACGACCAACGCGCCGAAAAGAATGAAAAGATAAAGGATCGACCAGGCGAACAGCCGCTTTTCCGGCTTCATCGTGTCGCCCATGGCCGTCGAGCGCAGGCTGACCTGAAGCGCGAGCGCTCCGAAGATCAGCGTGGTCGCGACTGCGACGACGCCATAGATCGCGCCGGTCAGCCCGAGCGCCCAGGGGGCGATAGCCACTGCCGCCATCGGAATAGTGTAGAGCCCGATCTGCACACGGGTCGCGCGCTCGCCCGCCACAACGGGCAGCATCGGCACGCCGGCAGCAGCGTAATCGGACTTCATGAACAGGGCGAGCGCCCAGAAATGCGGCGGCGTCCACAGGAAGACCAATGTGAACAGCAGCACCGGCAGGGTCGCGACATCGCCGGTCGCGGCGGCCCAGCCGATCAGCGGCGGGAAGGCGCCCGCGGCGCCACCGATGACGATGTTCTGCGGCGTCCGGCGCTTCAGCCAGACCGTGTAGACCAAGACGTAGAACAGGATCGAGACGGTCAGGATCGCGGCGGCGAGGACGTTCACCGCCAGGCCCATCAGGATCACCGAAAAGGCAGCCAGCCCGACACCGAAATGCAGCGCCGATTGCCGGTCCATGCGGCCGGCGGGTAATGGCCGACCGGCAGTGCGCTTCATCACCGCATCGATGTCGGACTCATACCATTGATTGAGCGCGCCCGCCGCGCCTGCGCCGAGCGCGATGCACAGGATGGCGGTGAAGCCGAGCACCGGATCGATTCCGACCGGCGCCGCCAGCATCCCGCACAGGCCGGTGAAGACGACAAGCGTCATCACCCGCGGCTTCGTGAGCGCGAGGAAATCGCGCCAGTCGGCGGGAAGCAGGAGTGGCTGTGCGGTCGTCGTGTTCATCTTCATTTCAATGCGTAGCGGCGCCGGTCGAATCCGGCGCCGCTATCGGTTTATGGTGCCGCCGCGGGCGGCGCCGGTCGTCAGTCGATACGCGGCAGCGTCTCGAACTGGTGATATGGCGGCGGGCTCGACAGTGTCCACTCGAGCGTCGTCGCGCCTTCACCCCAGGGGCTGTCGCCCGCCTTCTTGCCGGCGAACAGCGACCAGATGATGTTGGCGAAGAACACCAGCATCGAGAGGCCCATGATCACATAACCGATCGAGGCCATGTGGTTGAAGTACGAGTATTCCGGATTGTAGTCGGGAATGCGCCGCGGCATGCCCTGCACGCCGAGGAAGTGCATCGGGAAGAACAGGATGTTCACGCCGATGAAGAACACCCAGAAGTGCAGCTGGCCAAGGAACTCGTTGTACATCCGGCCCGACATCTTCGGGAACCAGTAGTAGAAACCGGCGAACAGGCTGAACACCGCACCGAGCGACAGCACATAGTGGAAGTGCGCGACGACGTAATAGGTGTCCTGCATCACGTCGTCGACGCCGCCATTGGCGAGCACGACACCGGTCACGCCGCCCACGGTGAACATGAAGATGAAGCCGATCGCCCAGACCATGGGCGTCTTGAAGCTGAGTGAGCCGCCCCACATCGTCGCGATCCACGAGAAGATCTTGATGCCCGTCGGGACCGCGATGACCATCGTCGCCGCGGTGAAGTACATCTTCACGTTCACGCTGAGGCCGGTGGTGAACATGTGGTGCGCCCACACAACGAAGCCGACCACGCCGATCGCGACCATGGCGTAAGCCATGCCGAGATAGCCGAACACGGGCTTCTTCGAGAAGGTCGAGATGATGTGGCTGACCATGCCGAAGCCCGGCAGGATCATGATGTACACCTCGGGGTGGCCGAAGAACCAGAACAGATGCTGGTACAGGACGGGATCGCCGCCGCCAGCCGGATCGAAGAAGGTGGTGTGGAAGTTGCGGTCGGTCAGCAGCATGGTGATCGCCGCGGCGAGAACCGGCAGCGACAGCAGCAGCAGGAAGGCGGTTACCAGCACCGACCAGACGAACAGCGGCATCTTGTGCAGGGTCATGCCCGGCGCGCGCATGTTGAAGATGGTGGTGATGAAGTTGATGGCACCCAAGATCGAGCTGGCGCCCGCAAGGTGGAGCGACAGAATCGCCATGTCGACCGACGGCCCGGGCTCACCATAAGTGGAAAGCGGCGCATAGACCGTCCACCCGGTGCCCGCCCCTCCGAAGAAGGGCGACGAGAACAGCAGGATGAACGCGGGGATCAGCAGCCAGAAGCTGATATTGTTCATACGCGGGAACGCCATGTCCGGCGCGCCGATCATCAGCGGCACGAACCAGTTGCCGAAGCCGCCGATCATCGCCGGCATGACCATGAAGAACACCATGATCAGGCCGTGCGCGGTGATCAGCACGTTCCAGAAGTGCAGCGATTCGTCGAGGCTCTGCGGGCTGCCATGGAACCAGCTGGCCCAGGCGCCCAGATGCTGGATACCCGGCTCTGCCAGTTCCCAGCGCATCAGGCCCGAAATGCCCCCGCCGACGATGCCGGCGACGATCGCGAAGATCAGATAAAGGGTGCCGATGTCCTTGTGGTTCGTCGACATGAACCAGCGCGCGAAGAACGCCGGCTTGTGATCCGCATCGTGATGCGCGTGATCGTCATGGTGCGCATCGAACGCGGACGGGTGAAGGGCGGTGTCAGTCATTTCTTACTGTCCAGCGTTGCCGGCGCCGGCGGAGTTCGCCGAGGCAGCCTGATTGGTGGCGGGAGCGGCGCTGGTCGCATTCTCGACCGGACCGGTGGCATTTGCAGCAGCCGCATCGGCCGGGGGCGCGAGTTCGGCGGCGGACGGCTTGGCACCGCCTGGGGCCGGCATGGTGCCGCCCTTTGCCTTCACCCAGGCGGCGAACACCGCTGGCTTCACCGCGACGACGGTGATCGGCATGAAGCCGTGGCGCGCGCCGCAAAGCTCAGAGCACTGGCCGAAATAGACGCCTTCCTTCTCGATGGTGAAGCTCGTCTCGTTCAGGCGGCCGGGAATAGCGTCGAGCTTGATCCAGAACGCCGGAATTGCCCAGCTGTGGATCACGTCGTTCGCGGTGGTGATCAGGCGGATCGGGGTGTTGATCGGCAGCACGACCCGGTTGTCGGTCGCGAGCAGCTGCGGGCCGTCATCATCCGTGCGGAAACGCTCGCCCGGCTGAACCTGGTCCTTTTCCTTCAGCATGTTCGCGGTGATTTCGAACCCGCCATGGTCCGGATACTGATAGCTCCAGTACCATTGGTTGCCGATCGCCTTCAGCGTGACGGCATTGGCGGGGGCTGGCTTGAACTGCGCCGCGAGCAGGCCGATCGAGGGGGCAGCGATCAGTGCGAGGATGATCACCGGAACGCCCGTCCAGATGATCTCGATGAAGGTGTTGTGCGAGGTCTTGGACGGAACGGGGTTCGCCGAACGGCGATAGCGGAACATCACCCACATCAGCAGGAACAGCACCAGCAGCGAGATCGCGACGATCACCGGGAACAGGATGACATCGTGGAACCAGTGGGCGCGTTGCCCATTGGGCGTCACCTGATCCTGCAGTTTCCAATGGCCATCGACCGGCATGCCCACGCCGGCGACCGGCTTGATGTCCGGCCCGCCGTCAAGCACCAGCATCGGATCAACCGGTGCATCGGCCGCCGGTGCCGCGGCGGGCGCAGCCTCCGTCGTCGGCGCAGCCGCAGTCGTTGCCGGCGCAGCCGTGGTGGGCGTTACCGCCTGTGGCGCCGGTGCCGCGGCATAGCCGATACCCGCTATCGCGAGTCCTGCCGCCAGCACGATCGACTTCAACCCCTTACTGCGCATGCGTCTCGTCACCCCTGATTGCGCCTTTCCATCACTGGCGCGCGAGCGGACATACGCTCGTTGCGATGGGCCTATACGCGGGAGGTGCTGGTGTCTCAAGCGTGTCCCGGCGTTTTTTGACACACCAGGGGTTCTGGGCGTTGCGTGGCCCCTGTGGGGCTCCTATCAACCGCTCGCTTTCGCGAAAGACCGATTAGATGACCGACGACGAGATCCTGGCCGAGTTCCGCGCCGCCGACGCCCTGCTGGAAGGGCATTTCATCCTGTCCTCCGGGCTTCGCTCCTCGCGCTACCTGCAATGCGCGCGCGTGCTGATGGATCCGGCACGCGGCTCGCGCCTCTCCACCGAGCTAGCGACGCGCATCCCTACCGAGATCCGCTCGCGCATCGACGTCGTGGTGTCGCCAGCGATGGGCGGGGTAATCGCCGGGCACGAGATGGCGCGTGCGCTGGGCGTCGAGGCGATGTTCCTCGAACGGCCCGACGGCGTGTTCGAACTGCGCCGCGGTTTCCGCTTGGCGCCCGGCGCGAAAGTGCTGATGATGGAGGATGTGGTGACCACCGGCCTCTCATCCCGTGAGGCGATCGCGGCGATCGGCCGCGCCGGCGGCGAGACGATCGCGGCCGCTTCCTTGGTCGACAGGTCGGGCGGGACCGCCGATCTGGGCGTGCCCTTCTTCCCGCTGATCCGGGTAGACGTGCCGACCTATAATGCCGAGTCGCTGCCGCCCGAGCTGGCGGCGCTGCCCGCGATCAAGCCGGGCAGCCGGGCCGCGGCATGACCGATTTCCTGCGGCTCGGCGTCAACATCGACCATGTCGCGACCGTCCGCAACGCACGCGGGGCGGGCTATCCCGATCCGGTCCGCGCGGCGCTGGTCGCCGCCGAGGCCGGCGCCGACGGCATCACCGCGCATCTGCGCGAGGACCGGCGGCACATCACCGACGATGATATCGCGCGGCTGTCCGAGCAGCTGACTATCCCGCTTAACCTGGAGATGGCGGCGACCGACGAGATGCTCGCCATCGCGCTACGCCACCGGCCGCATGCCGCCTGCATCGTGCCGGAGAAGCGCGAGGAGCGTACAACCGAGGGTGGGCTCGACGCAGCAGGGCAGCATAATCAGCTCGCATCGCTGGTGAGCGAACTGGGCGCGGCGAAGATTCGCGTGTCGCTGTTCATCGAGCCCGATGCGCGCCAGATCGAAGCGGCGCTGCGTCTCGGCGCGCCAGTGGTCGAGCTGCACACCGGGCGTTACGCCGAGCTCGAAGGCGAAGCCCAGGCGGAGGAACTGCGCCGCCTGAGCGATGCCGCCGGGCTGGCGGCAAAGAACGGCATCGAAGTCCATGCCGGGCACGGCCTGACCTATGACAATGTCGCGCCGATCGCCGCGATCCGGCAGGTGCGCGAACTGAACATCGGCCATTTCCTGGTAGGCGAAGCAATGTTCGTCGGGCTGGGCGAAGCCGTGCGTACGATGCGCGCCGCGATGGATTCGGCTCGGTGAGGGATTCTTCTCACTTCTCGCCTCCCGCTTGCGGGAGGGGCCGGGGGTGGGCTCCCGACCTCCGCACAGGTTCCGCTCGTTGTGAGCGCGAGCCCACCCCTACCCCCTCCCGCAAGCGGGAGGGGAATTGAAGTGATCATCGGCCTCGGCTCGGACCTCTGCAATATCGAGCGGATCCAGGCCTCGCTCGATCGATTCGGCGCGCGGTTCGAGAATCGCGTCTTCACCGAGATCGAGCGCGCCAAGGCCGATCGCCGCCCCTTCACCAAGGCCGGCACCCTGGCCAAGCGCTTCGCCGCGAAGGAGGCCTTTTCCAAGGCAGTCGGCACCGGCTTCAAGCGCGGCGTGTTCATGAAGGATATCGGCGTGATCAACGCAGCCTCGGGCGCGCCGACGCTCGCGCTGACCGGCGGCGCCCGGGCGAGGCTTGACGCGCTGACACCCGCGGGCCACGTCGCCCATGTACATCTGACGCTAACAGACGATCATCCATGGGCTCAGGCCTTTGTGATCATCGAAGCGATCAGGGCCGAGTAGGACAGTGAATGAGTGAGGAATTGGCGTTGGAGGGAGTGCCCGAACAGGAGGCCGTGCCCGCGCCGGAGACAGCCGAGAAGCGCCCGACCACTGACTGGTGGGGCGAAGTGAAGGGAATTTTCTGGCTCGTCCTCGCGGTGCTGGGTTTCCACAGCTTCATCGCCAAGCCCTTCTATATCCCGTCCGAATCGATGCTGCCCGGGCTTCAGGTCGGCGATCAGCTGATCGTCACCAAATATGCCTATGGCTGGTCCTTCGTCTCGCCGACCATCCCTAATCCCGTCGCGATGTTCCGCAGCCTGGTGCTGCACCAGGAGGTCGAGAGCTGGGGCGTGCAGCTGCCTTTCATCAGCGGGCGCCTGTTCGGGAAGATGCCGGAGCGCGGCGATGTCGTCATCGTTACCCCGCCGACCCGCAACACCGATTACATCAAGCGGCTGATTGGCCTGCCGGGCGACCGGCTTCAGGTGATCGAGGGCACCGTTTTCCTCAACGGTGTCGCGGTGAAGCGCGGCGCCCCGCGCGACACGCTCATCCCGGTCGACAAGAAGACCGTGTGCGATCCGGACCAATATCCCGGCGCGCTCGTAATCGGGCAGGACGGCAA
>Ga0247741_1001562_pt1 | contig 12723 bp, 24 predicted proteins | sample UWRJL213509R2_FD_180945 | JGI IMG/M metagenome (GOLD analysis project Ga0247741, IMG submission 180945) | Plant litter microbial communities from Arlington Agricultural Research Station in Wisconsin, United States - UWRJ-L213-509R-2 | ecosystem: Environmental > Terrestrial > Plant litter >... | reverse complement strand
CGGTTTCGGAGCTCGTGCAATCTGCAATGCATCCCAAGGTAGGTCTCCCAGTACTGACAATCGGCTTCGCACATTAACGATATAAGTGTGAGGTTCAGATGGTTCGTCAAGAACTACTCACCAGCACCACCAGCCATAGTCCCAAGAAGGTAAGGATTGATCTCGATGACCTTCTTCACCGTTCCCGACGCTGATATTTGTGAATACGAGCACAAGGGAGAAGTAATAGAAAAACTTACCGACATAACTCCCAGCCGTTGCACGAGAATCGACGGCCACAATCACTCCTCCTTTGAATCTGAATGCAAGTGTGGTAGTTCCATGCTGGATTTTGATCCTGCAACTGGGATCGGCATGATCATCGGTGTGGAGGCGAAGGAAGGCCGTTGGCTAATAGCGCGTAGAATGAGAAATACAACTCAAAAACTGCTTTTCAGAGGAACTTACATCTGGCACATTGGGGACGGCGAATGAAGGTGTGCCTTTCACCAAGCTTCCGAATCCTGCTTCTGACCCCCATGCAGCATCGGTAAATTCGTCTTCCTCGTCTGCAAGACGTTGTGCTCTTCGTAGTTGTCCAACTGCGCTCGTCGTTGAGTAGCGTTCTACGAAGGAGTTCATGATCAAGATTTGAAAGATTGTGAAGGTGACGCGGCCGCGTCTTGCGCGTCCTGATTTGTTTGGCGCTGCTTCTCAGGTCTAACAAGCGGATCTAGCGGCCCGGTGACAGGGGTTATAATGCTTATGCTTGCCTCTACTTTTCCACAGTACACACACATGATAATACAGGATTTAATCACCATTCAAGTTTGTTATCACCACATCCACCGCCGCATGACGAAGTAACCTCTGCCGTTAGCTCACCCTTGGGACCAACAACGCTAACTTGGGTTGCAGCGTTCAAGCCGAGGGCCTCAGATTCAGCCTGTCGAACGAGCCATTTCGAGGTCCCAATTATGGGATCAAGATCACTTTCGGATGGAAGGAGGAGTTGGATATTGCCGTCGTCTTCAGGATCTTCCCTCGCTTCAAATGAGAGAATATGGTAGTCGGGATCATTGAGACATTCACCATCCGTCAAGGTGAAGTTACGTTTATGTAACGGGCACGAAACATACTGAGCAGGAAGTAAAATCAGGCGTTCAGTCCCTGACACACGTGAGCTTGACATACCAGATTCCCGTCAGCTGTATCACCGATGATACCATGATCCAAAACGAAAGCTCTGCAGAATTTATTAGTACCATGAAATCATTGATGAAACTATATATTGTACCGTTTATGTGGGCACCTGGGAAAGGAGTGGTCAGTAAATTTGATTTTTGATCCTACTTTCTTTTACTTACATTTGCTGCGTCGCATAATATCCTCGCCGCGGAACATGATAGATAGCGAGTTGGGTGTCACCATATTTCACAGCAGCACTTGTGGTTCCAGCATCGGTCGGCATCATCTCAGTTTTCTTGACCATACTGATCCACTGCCACTCTGACTTCGGCGTCGCGATGACATCAGGCTTAAGAGACACGGGAGGAAAAGCTTTCGGCCAATCTGCTGGACGACGCTGCCCACGCTCTTCAATAAGCTCACCAGGAGCGACTCGTTCATCCGTATTAGCAAATTGCTTGAACTGCTTGCGCTTGACAGGGTCTGTGATTTGGGTCATTAATTGGTGCAGCCAACATCGAGAGACATACTTTTCACGACAGCTGCCCATTCATCTTCGTAAGTGTCGACAAGATTGTCCATGAGCGCATCCAGGTCTCCGCAGATGCCGAGCTCATCTTCGAGGATCACCTTGCGAAGTTTCTGCAGTGATGATCAGTGACCGGCTTGAACGGATAAGGGAAGAGTTACCCCAATGCCCCCCTCCATGTTTTCGATCCACCTGGCAGTACGCTGGAGTTTATCGGCGGTCATGATGTAGTAAGCCAGGAAACGGTCGATGATTCGAATGACTTTCGACGGAGGGACGTCCTTTGCGAATAATTCGGCGTGTCGCTATACCAACCTCATTTAATGATTGTCCATTATGCGGAATATTCTAGGATACGCACCGGATTAGCACCGCCATTTCCGCCAACGAAAACTAAAAATGGTTGAAAATGAGAAGGTTGATCAGGAAGAATAGCTCATCAGACCTACTATTCCATCCTTTATCGGTGGCAATAATTCCAAAGTCCTTGCCCTGTGCTTCAGCGCATTCGCGCACACAACCAGAAACGCCTCCCTTGAACTTGTGAGGACTTCGAACACCTCTGTAACGATTCTCAAGCTGAACAGCCAGACCAACGGAGTCACCAATTCCATAACGGCACCCTGAGCAAAAATAAATGGTCATCAAACTGAGAAGGGCTGGGAAATTCAAATTCGACCTACAGGTAGTTCCGACACACGACTTGACCGTTCGAAGACTCTTCCCGTATGCATGACCGCTCTCAAATCCAGCTGCGTTCAATTTCTCCCAGATATCCGGTAAGTCGTCTTTTCGGGCTCCGAACATATCAATACGTTGGCCACCAGTAATCTACCATTCAAATATCAGCAACATCTCATTATGAGAGAAGGATAGACCAACCTTCGTATATAGACCGTACTCCTTCGCAACACTCCCGATCGCAATGAGACCATCAGGAGAGACTTCGCCAGCTGCAATACGAGGAATCACGCTGAACGTGCCGTTGCGTTGAATGTTTGCGAGGAACCGATCATTAGTGTCTTGATTTTGGTGATGCTGGGGATCCATGACGTGTTCGTTGTACCTTTAATAGAGGATAGATGAGCGAACAGATCCCAACAGCGACAGAAACCGAGAGCATACAAGCTGGAAAGGATACTCCCGATGGCGGGCTTACATAGCTCGCATCCAATGGAGTCCTTCGATATGCCGACTTCTTGCATAACCTCTGAGAAAGCACGAAGACCCTTGATTTTGATGACGCCGAACAAGTCCGTACGGCTCATGGCAAAGTGAGGACACAAGTTGGTATTGAGGGCTCGTCCAGCTTTCTTCATTTCCGCGTTGAAGATACTGGTGACCTATAAAAAAATATTACGCTCAGTCACATAGCCTTCCCCGAGGAGAGGTTCGACTTGCAAGAGGCATGCAACCACCGCATCCTGTGCCAACTTTGGTCTTGGTTTTGAGGTCAGGGATTGTGAGACAATCTCCGCTTTGGACACATTTAACTATGTTACCCTTAGACACATTCTGGACGTAGTTTAGTCGTCAACCAAAGTGGGAGGAAATGGAGAACTCACATGGCAACTGCAGACTTGAGCATCATCGTCAAGATCATCACCGTCATCTTCTCCCTTCTTCGAACCAACAATAAACTGTGAAGGAGGTACTTCGAGAGCTTTCTACTCGCAAGCCATAGATAAGTCACCTTAAGATCAAGAATTTTTGCAACTCTGACTTACTTTCTTCTTCACGATCGCTACGAGTTTCACAAAGTCACCAACATCGCCGACCATCATGCCCCCTAGAAGGTATTTCCCATCTTCGGTGAAAATATACTTTTTGTACGTGGCGCTGAAAGGATCCTTATAAACGAGACAATTGATGGGCTCGTCCTCGGGCTTTCGACCGTGTCGGCGTCCCGAACGCGCTGGCTGTTTTGCCTCAGCCGGCGGTGAAGTTCCATTCGCATCGGTGCCATTAGCTTTTGGCGCAGCTGGCTCCTCAGCAGATATTTCAATCGCTGGACCAGCTGCTTTGGGAGCCTCCAGTTGAGGGGGGGAGACAATTGTGACTGCTTGCGTTCTCCCTCTAGGATGGAGTTTGTCAGCGAAGAAATCACCAAAGGAGGCAACGTCAATGCCCATGAGCCTGTTTAGGATGTGAGACGTGTTATAGAGATGAAGAATTAAAATGGCTTACTTGAGTTTGGTGCTGAGATCAGGGGCGTTCAGTATACGGGGAGCGTGAGTGTCCGTCTGCGTGAGATTGAAAGATAGGATATCCGCCATTTCGACTTAATGTGAGAATTATTAGAGCAATCAGACTCTCAAAATTAAGGAACTTACTTCCTGGACCAATAAGCCCATAGGTATTATTTTTCCAGCTAGCGCATTCGCCAACTGCATATACATCCTCTCCCGAAGTTTTGAGGTCATCACCAACCACAATGCCACCCTTGGGGCTGCACCGAATACCACTGTCTCGAGCCAAATCATCACGAGGACGTATGCCAATAGCGTAGATGACGAGATCGGCTTCGTGAATGGAACCGTCTTCGAGCTCGAGTCCGACAAATACCTCGACATCAGATCCATGCTCAAGGGGACGCGTGACCTGCCGCCTCGGCGAACACCTGGTGAGCACTTGGACTCCCATGCCTTGGATTTTGTGGAGGACCATCTCGCCAGCTTCTGCGTCTAGCTGACGAGACAGAGGGAAGGATGAGCGGTTGATGATACTGACGTGAGATATCCTAATGAATAAAAACGTCAGCTCCCCGAAACCGTGTTGTGAGTCGAAAACGCACGTAGGCATATCATACACGGCTTTGGCGGCTTCCAACCCCAGAAGCCCACCGCCAACAACAACGGCTCGTTGAATTTCTGGTTTGTCGGCGTACGAGATGATAGCATCCAAATCCGAGATGTTGCGGTAGACGAAGACGCCCCTCGTCTTCTCGGCCTTTTCCAGGGAGACGTACGGGGGCAGGTCGGCTCTTGACCCTGTTGCAATGATACACTTGTCATAATGAAAAGCTCGATTTTGGTCAGTCTGAACAATGTGCTTTTCGGGAACTATGGATGTGACCATCTCTTTGAGGTGGTAGCGCAGGCGGTCTGGCTGCTGAGCAGCATACCAGGATGGAGGGTTTAGGTAGAGATTCTCGACCTAGGGAAATGATAGAATTAGAACGCGGCATCGACATGGACTTGCAGGGAATGCATACATCTCGGTGTTCGAAGTACTCGGTGAGACTGGACCAGAATTAATAGATGTGTCACGAGATGCATTGAAAATTTCCCTCACCCAACTCGATTGTACGCAAAGTGAGGTTCCTCACCACAGGTAATGATGAAATACTTGCGTTTCTCGTCCAAGTTGATAAGTTTCTCGATAAATGCTGTACCAGTTCTTCAACAACTAGCACCAGTAAGAAATATGTTAGAAATCTTACCAATTCCAACCATTCCAAGTCCAACTAGTGAAAAATATCAGAGGACTTTTACAGACATTGATGAGAGGCAGCTTACCGACGAAGATAACCTCACGGCCTGGTGGGGAGTCAAAGATGACTTCGCTGGGGGCAACATCTTGAGCGATGTTGGGTATGTTCTCTGGAACAGACACCATCGCCGTAATAGCTCAAGGGGTCGACAGTTGAACAGGTGTTGATACCAAAATACGACTTCGAATTCGTCGGTGAGAAGCCCTTTGGTTATTCATGACTGACAAAGCACTTCATTCTGATTGGATAGAGCAGAAAAACTTCGGGGGTTCCATATTCCAAATTCCAGAGGAAACTTGACGACAGAGCGACGTGCGGACTGATATTGCACTGTATGGAAAGATAAGACGAGTTGTCAATGTGGCGCACTGATAAAGGCCAAGGCAAAGCTTGGCCTTTGTTGGGCGCTTGGGGCTGGGCCTCCCGATCCAAACGTGTGTAAACTCTAACTGACTTCAAATTCGTCAAATTCACTTGCAATTGGCTGCCCTCATTCTCTTATCTTAATGCTCACTATCAGTGATTTCCACCGGTCATCTACTTATTTCCACCGGTGACTGGGTACAATGAAGGCAGTCATGAACCGCCTTGCGACTACTATGCGGGGACCTTATGTCTGAGTGGTCGACCGCCAAATTTAAATGCCATGGACTTGCGGGTGCTCAGGGCTCATGTGCCAAATTCTGGTCTCATGCAGAAGAAACACGACGATGCATCAACACCACACCGCCCAGGCTGATAACTTGATCCTGTTACCGCTTTGAATGAATCTGATCGTCAGCCGTCTTCTGCTTATCGCACCCTAAATTTAGGGCAGCTTCGACGGCCTCTATCTCGCCTCGTATCTCGGATTCTTCGGGCCAAGTGGAATGGTTCTCTTATCTAGACTCCTTCTTGTGCTTTGCCTTTACATGTAAAATTTATACGGCCCTCGAGGCACTCACTCCGCCATCGACTCGAACTTGGCGATGTCCATTGGTATTGAATCCACCGATGCTTTAACTTCACGAATTTGAACTCGGTGAAATTCCAAGGTCTCTCAAACGCTCCAGTATACGCACTCTGTCCTTCTCATATCTTAACCACAAGATGGCGAGCAAGCAGGACATCCACTACGAAACCAAGCCAGGCGCTCATGCTGTTGGCCCACCTCCCTTCACTTGGTCTCAGCTTTGGGAACCGGCCGTCGTTAACCCAATCAACCTAAAAAGCTACACCATCCCTATCTTTAACCTCGCCGACCCATATGCTCGTTCCTTCCACCTTAGTTGGCGTAAGTTCTGAATCTTTCAGTATAGTTCTTGTGTCGCATGACCTTATAACTTTCTTTCCCTAGTTGGTTTTTTCGTAGCGTTCCTTTCTTGGTTCGCTTTTCCACCTTTACTTCCAGAAGCCATCAAGGAGGATCTCAAGTTGACCACCGCCCAAGTCTCCAATTCCAATGTCATTGCTCTCGCAGCGACTTTCTTTGTTCGTGTTTTCGTTGGGCCAGCAGTCGATCGTTATGGTCCACGGAAGGTCATGGCCACAATCCTCGTCCTAGGAGCGATTCCTTCTGGTCTTGCAGGCACAGCACATAACGCGACAACCCTCTACGTTCTCAGGTTCTTCATTGGTATCCTCGGAGCGACCTTCGTCCCTTGCCAAGCGTGGACTTCGGCGTTTTTTGACAAGAATTGCGTTGGTACTGCGAATGCTCTGGTCGGTGGATGGGGTAACATGGGGTTCGTACAATTAAGTTACTACTGAATATCTTTCTTACCATTGATAATAGTGGTGGAGCAACGTTCGCCATAATGGTATCCCTCTACGAATCACTTCGAGAACGAGGAATGTCACAACACGTCGCTTGGAGGGCTTCGTTCGCAATTGTACCGTGAGTTATGCCTCCTTCTCTGTTGGGAAGTGTTCAATGCTTAAATTTATTTTGCAGCGCTCCCATCCTCATTATCGTGGCAGTGCTCACACTCGTTTTCGGACGGGATCACCCAGCTGGCAAATGGTCCGAGCGACACAATATCCCGGCGACTGCGCTCGCAATCAAAGAAGGCCATGACATCCATTACGACCCCGATGAGAAACATTCCAAGGAAGCAAGTGCCAAGGAGGTCGAAGTAAGCGTCAGCTCCGTCGAAGATCGCGACGCGGAGAACAATGTCAAATCCACCGTCGATGTCGCTGTGAACGAGTCTCTGACAGCCAGAGCCACTTTGGCTATTGTCGCCAATCCTCTCACTTGGCTGCCATCGCTCGCATATCTTACGACGTTTGGATTGGAGCTCCTAATCGATGCGAAGATGGCCGACGTGCTGTTTACTCTGTTCAAGAATAAGGTTGGAGGCTTCAACCAGACAAAGGCGGGGTATTACACATCTATATTGTGAGTGCCTTCGCCGTGAGCCACCTCTTCCAGCTCTAATGGTTTTTTTTTTCAATGATAATCAGCGGCTTCATGAATCTCGTTACCCGTCCTTTTGGTGGATACGTTGGGGATGTTGTCTACAGAAAATACGGTACACCGGGAAAGAAATACTGGACCCTTGCATGTGGATTCATTATGGGCTTGACTGCGCTTGCTGGCGGATTCTATCTCGTCGATACTAGAGCTCCGAAGCAAGCTGACTGTGAGTTATAGTTTCCTTCTACTCCTCTTTATTCCGAATTCTTATTCAAATCGACCAGTGGCTATTGTCATGGGAGTGTTTTCTGTGTCTGTCATCTTCTCAGAACTCGGCAATGGCGCGAACTTTGCTCTGGTTCCTCACTGTAACCCATACAACAACGTGAGTTCGCGAACATGTCTAAAAATGACACATCTAATTTGAATGATCTAAATATAGGGTGTTATGTCTGGCATTGTGGGGTCATTCGGCAATTTGGGCGGAATCATCTTCACGCTCATAATCCGCTTCCAAACTGCGCAGGGTAAAGCTTTCTGGATCGTCGGGTTAATGTGTATGATCATCAACGCCCTTCTGGTCTTCGTTCCTGTTCCAAAATATTAGGATAGCTGTAGAGGCGATTTTTAAAAATCATACTCCGTCTTCCAATTAGTATGAAGCGCCCCCGCTTGGCAATACATCTGTAAATTTCAACTTTAAGTCCCCTTGAATTAGTCTCGCGAAAAAAGATCAGTACCCACAAAGAGATGAATTGGAGCAATCGATACGCCACCATTTCGAGAAGGTCCCCGCTTCATAACTCAGGGGACCGCGACGATCAGTCCAATTCGATCGAAATTCTTTTCGCATCACATCTCTATTGTATCTATCAAGATCTCCACGCATGACAGTATACAGCTCTTCTCTCACCGTCGGTTTTCCTTATCGCCCAATGACTCTTGACCTTATCTTAGACTTCCCCGCACTGTACCCCACACTTCTTTTAAACCTTCCCCCGTTTATTTTCACCTTTGAGTTCGGGCTTTCGGAGAAGAGATAAAGGATCCAGTTATCTATTAAATTGAAAGTAAATTGGAGCGCCCAATAAACACCTCGGATTCGGCATATTGCAAACTTGATATCTTTACCCGTAGAAGTGGCTTCTTTTGTCCCCGTCCCTCTTGAACTCAACTCGCCTCTTCCTAGCCTCAAAAAACTTCAACTTGATTAATGTCTGAGGTTTATAATGCCCCCTTAGCCAGTCCTGGCTCTCTAGAGTTGTCGGACACATCCTACATCCTCCCGAACCCACTCTCACCTCCTTCCCTGTTGCACGGGTCCGAGACTAGGCCCCGTCCTCTCTCCAAGTCTTGCAACTTTCCGGATGTACCAAAGGATGAGGCTTGCCAAAAAGTAGACCCTCAAGACGTGTAAGCTTATCACTGTCAACGCCTCGCTGCTCTCGTTCTTACTTACCATTTACAGCGGTACTCCGGACCAATGGATACCACGTGACTCCCGACTCGTTCGCCTTACGGGGAAACATCCGTTCAACGCAGAGGCGAAACTCAACGACCTCTTCTTTCAGGGGTTTTTCACCCCAAGCAACCTCTTTTTTGTACGAAATCATGGCGCTGTTCCACAGGTTGACAGCAAAATGGCACATGAGTGGAAGGTTCAACTTCACGGGTACGTCTTCTATGTCTCAGGTATTGTGGTACGCTCAATCGTCGCATTTTAGGTTGTGTGACAACCCGGTTAGCCTTAGCCTTGAGGATCTGAGCACAAAATTTAAAGTAATCACAGTCCCCGTGACTCTCGTCTGCGCTGGGAATCGTAGGAAGGAACAGAACGTTGTCCAAAAGTCTCTTGGATTCAGCTGGGGAGCCGGTGGTATCTCGACAGCGCTCTTTACTGGAGTGTGGTTGGCGGATGTAATTGAACTCATTCGTCCCAAGAGATCCGCGAAACACGTCATCTTTGAGGGTGGTGACAGCCTACCAAACGGACCTTACGGGACGAGGTAAGTGCATCTACCTCTGTGCTGATTTACAGATGAATTGATATTTGGCTAGTCAGTTGTTGAGTTGGGCTAGAGACCCACGACGCGGAATGCTGTTGGCATGGGCCATGAATGGACTTCCGTGCGTGCACACCAATTGTGCACGCGGACTTAGCTGACCTACGCCTTAGTCTTGAGCCGGACCACGGTTTCCCTCTTCGCCTCGTGGTTCCTGGTCAAATTGGTGGCAGATCCGTCAAGTGGCTGAAACGGATCGAATTCTCTCAAAAAGAAAGCCAACACCACCTTCATTTTCACGACAACAAAGTACTACCGATGCCCATTGGCCCAGACCAAGCACGAGCAGAGAAAAGTTGGTGGTATGATCCACGGTTTGTCAAGCTTATTTCTACACAGATTGCGGTAGCTCACAGGATAACAGATACATAATCCGTGATCTCAATGTGAATAGCGCCATTGCTTGCCCAAATCACGATGAGGTGCTTGATTTAAACGACATGGATCACCCCACCTATACCTTGAGAGGTTACGCTTATTCCGGCGGTGGACGACGCGTAACCCGCGTCGAGATCACGTTAGATGACGGTGCGAGCTGGGAACTTGCAAACATCCACTACATTGAGGATCAGTTCCGAGAAGCTGCCCAAGTCGATACGGTATATGGTACTCTCGACCTGACAGATAGCGACCAATGTTTCTGCTGGTGTTTTTGGACATTCGATGTTCCACTGGCAAGTCTCCAGAATGCCTCTTCTATTGCCGTTCGCGCTATGGACGAGTCGCTTGGTCTGCAACCACGCAATATGTACTGGAATGCGACAGGTATGATGAATAATTGGTGTGTATGTTGCTGGTTTTTTATGACAAACCGACTGAAAGCTTTGTTACAGGTGGTTCAGAATCTGCATACATAAAGTCGACGGGGAAAAACTTCGCTTTGAACATCCAACCAGTGAGAGTTCTCAGGATTCCCTTACGGCTCTTCTGACTCGTGACACAGTGGCCGGCACGCAAAGTGGCGGGTGGATGCAGCGTTTGAAAGACCAAGGCTTAGATCCAACGAACCCCTTGTTTTCGGATGCAACTCCAAAGCCTACAGGTTTAGTAGCTCCTCCACAGACTATCGTGATGACGAAGCCCGATATCAATCGAAAGATTAGCATGGAGGAGCTCGCGGCCCATTCCACCGCTGAGAATCCGTGGTTCGTGTTACACGGAGAGGTGAGTTCGTTTCGTTCAGATTTGTCTGCTCCCTGGCTGACCATGTACAGGTTTACGATGCGACACAATACCTTAACGATCATCCAGGAGGCGCTCAGTCGATCACTCTCGTGGCGGGCGAGGACGCGAGCGAAGATTTCATGGCTATCCACAGCTCAGATGCAAAGAAGAAACTTGTGGAATATCACATTGGAACCTTGATTCCTGGCGAGGCGACTCAAAATCTGGTTGAAGTCGACGACGACGGAAAACAGTTCCTCCACCCGAAAAAATGGAAGTCTGTTGAGCTGATTCAAATCACTGATGTTTCCAAAGATTCCAAAATATTCCGGTTTGTTCTCGATCGACCTGATCAACAACTCGGCCTACCTATTGGTCAACACGTCTACGTTCGGCTGAAACGGAAGGCTGGACTCACCTCAGTTGAAGGCGAGATTGTTCAGCGTGCATATACTCCGTTATCGAGGCAGGATGATCAAGGGTTTATCGACATGCTCGTAAAGTGAGTCGGTGGTGATATTTGCGTTGCGGCGTTGCGTTCTATAACATCTTTTCTAGAATCTACTATCCCAACGCTCAATACCCAAGCGGAGGGAAAATGACAGTTGGCTTTGCAGAGTTAGCGCTGGGCAATGTCGTGGAGCTGAAAGGTCCGATCGGTCATTTCGTATGGGAAGGTAACGGGACAGCTCGAATCCACGGGAAGCAAAGACGAATCTGCGAACTTGGCATGGTTTGTGGCGGGAGCGGTATCACACCGATCTTACAGGTGTTACGGGGTATATTTCAAGACCCTGCGGACGAGTCCACGACGGTCAAGGTTCTGAACATCAACCGTCACATCGACGACATTCTCTGTAGAGCAGAGCTAGACGAGCTCGTCGAGAAGTACCCGTCTCGGTTGCGCGTTCGCTACTCGTTAACCGGCTCCCCGATCCCAGGTGGTTGGACTCATTCCGTCGGACGTGTTGATAGCAAGATGATCGAGGAATACCTCCCTGCCCCGCATCCGGATCGCATCGTGTGTGTTTGTGGCCCTCCGCTGATGGAGCAGCTCGTTAGAGGTAAGCCTTTGAACTAACTCTTGGATGGCTTTGCCTCACAGCGTTCTAGATACATTGCACAAACTGGCCTGGGAAGTAGCTTCTCAGGTTGTAATTTTCTAATGATGATATCATTTTCGATTCGAATTCCTGTGTTCGAAAAGAGTGAGCTTCCGCATTATAGCTAGTTTATTCACCTGGACTATTCCATCTATGTTTTGCATTTCGAGAGACCCCACCTCCAGAGGTGACCTATCCAGGTGTCAAAGATGTTTCATTCATGGTGGGGGCATAGTTGTTTAAATTGTACAATGCAATTCGTATGTTCGTTTCTACCTAATCGGAGGCCCTGAGATGCGCCTAATTGCCTGGTGCAGGGATGAATGGACGCAGGTATCTATCAATATAGTCGTTTGGAACTCCCTCCTTCAGGGCATCGTCAATGGCCATATTCATGCGGTGAATATACTCTTTCTTAGGGTGACTCTCTGACAGCCTCTCAACGTCCACGTAGACCAACGAGTTGAGCTTTTTTCCGGATCCCGCATGAAGATCTGTGACATCGATAAGATCGATCAGTATGCTCTTCCTCTCATATTCAACTCCCTCGTATTTGTCAAGGGCGCGTCTGTCTTCTGGGGTCAATTCGAAGATGAACCCGTAAACAACATCTCCTGGAGATGGAATTATGTTGGCGTAGCCTCTGATATTGATGATCCATTTCCTGTCAGACAATAAATTTCTGTTCTTCAAAGTAGCGCTCAGTCATACTTACCAGTTCGTCAGTTTCCCAACTCCTATGAACTTGTTTTGAGGACAGCGGCGGTGCATTTGATCGAGCCACAAATTACTCCCATAACCAAAGT
>Ga0247741_1001561_pt1 | contig 12725 bp, 14 predicted proteins | sample UWRJL213509R2_FD_180945 | JGI IMG/M metagenome (GOLD analysis project Ga0247741, IMG submission 180945) | Plant litter microbial communities from Arlington Agricultural Research Station in Wisconsin, United States - UWRJ-L213-509R-2 | ecosystem: Environmental > Terrestrial > Plant litter >... | reverse complement strand
TTAGCTGCTTGAAAGCTAAACTCCAGAGGGCGCTTTGATTTTCTGGGAGTGGAGGGTGGGTGAGAAAAGAAAAGCCTAGCTACACTTGCGTGGACTCAGCGCGAGCGGCTGGTGGCAGTCCGAGTGCAAGCGAAGGCTTAGCACTGCCACCGCTGATGCATAGACCTCACCCTAATCCTTCACTCGCAAACTCACTTCGTCGTAGGCCACAAATTATGCGTATACCACCTCTGGAACCATATGTCCAGTGTTTTAGGGCTTGAGCCGCTCCGTGGCAACTCTAGCAACTTTCTAGTACCCCGAGAAAGACAGGGTTCCCCTTTCACCTTCCTTCCCTTCATTTACAATTTTACGTGGATATTTCAAATGTTAGACATGTATTCTAAGTATTAAAACTGATTTTTGGGCTGAGAAACGTAACCTTGATCTGGTAGTAGCCACTTGAGGTGCACTTTGTCACTTGTACTGACGCACCGCAGAGCCACATCATAGGCGCTAAAATTGCTGCGCACATCGCTAATTCACAAGCCCTAAAACACTGGACATATGGTTCCAGAGGTGGTATACGCATAATTCTAAATATTTTGGGGAGTATGCACAAGCTGTTGGAACTATGAATACGAGCGATCGAGGCGCAATAGGAGCTGTGGGCACGTGAGCTCTCGCGGCCAAACCAAAGTGTGAGCATGCTCGAACCATGCGGTTCCCATCCACCGTACGCCTCACTGAATCCCGTTATGGACGGGGTGAGAATAATCCACATATTTTCGTTACCTGACAGACGCCAAACCATCTCGTGGTTCTTATCTCAAACTGTGCGCAATACAATATTGCATGAGGATTCGGAAGTAGCAGGAAATACAACAGGGCAGGGCAGGTAGGGTACAAAATGGAGTGTAAATAGTTGAGACGGACACCGAAGCGAGAAACAAGTACGCATTGTATGGTTTATGTGATAGGTAGTTCAAGTGAGCTATGAATCCATTCCGGAAAGTGGAAACGAAGAGTGCAAAAGTAATTTGTTGTTGCATATAGTATACAGTTCATCAATCCCGCGGGGGGGGAGGGCACGAATGAACTGGCCGCTCGGTGCATGAATCAGTGCAGTTGCACGCACAGACCATCTTGTATGATTCGCCGTTCTCGCTATACTTCGGGATCCACGTCACCTCGTAGCCAGGTGCCGGTTTCTCCGAGCGAGGGATGATGGTGAAAACACGCTCCCTGTCTCCAGGACCATCTGTCTCGAGCGAGATAAACCCATCCTCGAGCTCGCTGTCAGCGTAGCAAATGCCCAGTACATCGATCCCCATGGGGTCGAGCAAGGCCCTGAAATTCCTGAAGAATTCGGCTGGAGGCGGTGGGAAAGATCGAGTGGAATTTGGTGGATTGGACTCAGAGATGAGCCGGTATTCGATGGCTTCACCCGTTCTTAGCCAACAATGCGCGATGACGTTGGCGGTAGACGAGTTGAATTCGGGGGATCCCATTGCCAGCGGTTTGGTGGCGAGGTTGGTGGAGACCATGCGCTCGCCTGGTTTAAGATCATAGTGGTGGTGGATGAGGCAGGCGGCGTATTGGCTAGTACCGTTGCCATCCACGAAGAGTGGAGCAAGCTTGTTGAAGAGCTGATTGCGGGTGATGCCAGCGGACGCAAGCTGCTTGTCGAAGAGGGTGGATGCATCGGATACCAAGGGTAGTCTGTTGTAAGCGTTGGTATCGATCATGTTGGATGATGGGATAATATGAAATGGCTAGTTGAAGGCGGATCGCAGAGCAGTAATTTTTCGAACATTATTTTTTGTCAAGGCTTAAATACCAATCCCTGTTAGCCATGAGGCTTCCATAAACATACAACAATGTTTACAATCGGTTCGAAATAGCGATTGAGCTTCCTTCTCGACTGAATGTATCAATTGTGAGGAAGTAGACTTCCAAAAATGACTGGGGCACTGGCACATTGCAATCCTCATGCACTAACTGTGTTGTGGCTGACGGAGAATTCTAACCATTTTTGAACACGAGCTTCTCTAACTCTCCCGTACCATTGGTAGCCAGCTTATCGATGCATGTATGTTGTTGATGTCAAGCGCTCAGATGTCAAGCGGGCGCCCGATCAAATCCAAATGGGGTTCGTCTGGGCTCGAATATTTGAATACTTGTAAGCCCCGCATCCACGTACCACGATTCTTCAATTGTTATGTGGTGTGCACTGTGTATGATAATCAATCCACGACCCAAGATTCTGATACCAATTTTTTGATTCAAGTCCGTGAAGTAGCGCTCAATAGTGCGCAGTCGGAGCTCATGCCAGTGTGTGGCGAACGCACCTCCAACAGCCCAACGCCACAAGCACAAAGCATGAAACAATGCCGAGCAAGAATTGAGGTCTGCCTCATATCTGGGTACTGGCGTTTACTGAACCACATAGCACCATTACTAGAGGCATATCTTTCAAAATTCGACATTCTGAACGGTATACTTTTATATCCACTTAATGCATTCCAAATTTAATATCGTAAGGACCTAGGAAAAATACAACGCATGTGATAAGTCAAAGAGTTACGTAGAGTGGACTACCATGGGACCCAATTGCTATCTTAAACGCTTCGTTATCGACTTGAATCAATTTACTCACGCCTCCCTTACTGATCTTGGAATGTTAAGGATGATCTACCAGTTAAAAGGAAGAAACATGTCAACTCAATATATGCCTCATGCAGGTCTATGCATCCTCTCAGGATCTAATCATGACAATCCGCGAAGAAGAATCTCAGATGGACCTGCCGTACTCGGCAGTCTACATTTACATGCCCGGTAGCCTTTACCGTTCGCTACGCTCGTACGTTCTCTAGCCTTTACCCACTACTTTCCCTTGAGCTAGCGACCTGCTCGAGACACTTGGTATACTCCAATATTTATATTGCTCACGACATATGTGAGAAGCCAATTTTAGTAGAGGTGTGTATTCAGGCTCAGATGAACTCCTCTTGGTTCTAATCGCTGGGAGCACTTCACGTCGATATATAGTAGATATTCCATCGATAAGATTGCAAGGTGGGTGGCCGATACCGGCAGTCCCCAGAGAAGCGAAGGAGCAATGAATCAATGAAGCTAGGAGCTAGATGCAGGTCTAGAACGTAGACCTCTTGGGAATCTGTCATGCATTTGGAGTGGGCATAGAACAAGTCCAGAAGCGCTCGCAATTAGCCATGCCTGCCCCGGGTACCGTCAACTGGACTGGGAATTAGTAAGTCTTCTCGGTCAGCGTCTACGTATACAGCCTCTTCCATAAAAGTTCGGCTCATCAATGCGTCACGCGTCATCCATAATCGAAATCAGCACAATCGTCCGCAATATCCCAACCTGTTTAAGTGTGAGCATGCTCGAACCATGCGGTTCCCATCCACTGTACGCCTCACTGAATCCCGTTATGGACGGGGTGAGAATAATCCACATATTTTCGTTGCCTGACAGACGCCAAACCATCTCGTGGTTCTTATCTCAAACTGTGCGCAATACAATATTGCATGAGGATTCGGAAGTAGCAGGAAATACAACAGGGCAGGGCAGGTAGGGTACAAAATGGAGTGTAAATAGTTGAGACGGACACCGAAGCGAGAAACAAGTACGCATTGTATGGTTTATGTGATAGGTAGTTCAAGTGAGCTATGAATCCATTCCGGAAAGTGGAAACGAAGAGTGCAAAAGTAATTTGTTGTTGCATATAGTATACAGTTCATCAATCCCGCGGGGGGGGAGGGCACGAATGAACTGGCCGCTCGGTGCATGAATCAGTGCAGTTGCACGCACAGACCATCTTGTATGATTCGCCGTTCTCGCTATACTTCGGGATCCACGTCACCTCGTAGCCAGGTGCCGGTTTCTCCGAGCGAGGGATGATGGTGAAAACACGCTCCCTGTCTCCAGGACCATCTGTCTCGAGCGAGATAAACCCATCCTCGAGCTCGCTGTCAGCGTAGCAAATGCCCAGTACATCGATCCCCATGGGGTCGAGCAAGGCCCTGAAATTCCTGAAGAATTCGGCTGGAGGCGGTGGGAAAGATCGAGTGGAATTTGGTGGATTGGACTCAGAGATGAGCCGGTATTCGATGGCTTCACCCGTTCTTAGCCAACAATGCGCGATGACGTTGGCGGTAGACGAGTTGAATTCGGGGGATCCCATTGCCAGCGGTTTGGTGGCGAGGTTGGTGGAGACCATGCGCTCGCCTGGTTTAAGATCATAGTGGTGGTGGATGAGGCAGGCGGCGTATTGGCTAGTACCGTTGCCATCCACGAAGAGTGGAGCAAGCTTGTTGAAGAGCTGATTGCGGGTGATGCCAGCGGACGCAAGCTGCTTGTCGAAGAGGGTGGATGCATCGGATACCAAGGGTAGTCTGTTGTAAGCGTTGGTATCGATCATGTTGGATGATGGGATAATATGAAATGGCTAGTTGAAGGCGGATCGCAGAGCAGTAATTTTTCGAACATTATTTTTTGTCAAGGCTTAAATACCAATCCCTGTTAGCCATGAGGCTTCCATAAACATACAACAATGTTTACAATCGGTTCGAAATAGCGATTGAGCTTCCTTCTCGACTGAATGTATCAATTGTGAGGAAGTAGACTTCCAAAAATGACTGGGGCACTGGCACATTGCAATCCTCATGCACTAACTGTGTTGTGGCTGACGGAGAATTCTAACCATTTTTGAACACGAGCTTCTCTAACTCTCCCGTACCATTGGTAGCCAGCTTATCGATGCATGTATGTTGTTGATGTCAAGCGCTCAGATGTCAAGCGGGCGCCCGATCAAATCCAAATGGGGTTCGTCTGGGCTCGAATATTTGAATACTTGTAAGCCCCGCATCCACGTACCACGATTCTTCAATTGTTATGTGGTGTGCACTGTGTATGATAATCAATCCACGACCCAAGATTCTGATACCAATTTTTTGATTCAAGTCCGTGAAGTAGCGCTCAATAGTGCGCAGTCGGAGCTCATGCCAGTGTGTGGCGAACGCACCTCCAACAGCCCAACGCCACAAGCACAAAGCATGAAACAATGCCGAGCAAGAATTGAGGTCTGCCTCATATCTGGGTACTGGCGTTTACTGAACCACATAGCACCATTACTAGAGGCATATCTTTCAAAATTCGACATTCTGAACGGTATACTTTTATATCCACTTAATGCATTCCAAATTTAATATCGTAAGGACCTAGGAAAAATACAACGCATGTGATAAGTCAAAGAGTTACGTAGAGTGGACTACCATGGGACCCAATTGCTATCTTAAACGCTTCGTTATCGACTTGAATCAATTTACTCACGGATCCCTCCCTTACTGATCTTGAGAGAAGCGAAGGAGCAATGAATCAAAGAAGCTAGGAGCTAGATGCAGGTCTAGAACGTAGACCTCTTGGGAATCTGTCATGCATTTGGAGTGGGCATAGAACAAATCCAGAAGCGCTCGCAGTTAGCCATGCCTGCCCCGGGTACCGTCAACTGGACTGGGAACTAGTAAGTCTTCTCGGTCAGCGTCTACGTATACAGCCTCTTCCATAAAAGTTCGGCTCATCAATGCGTCACGCGTCATCCATAATCGAAATCAGCACAATCGTCCGCAATATCCCAGCCTGTTTCAACCATCCGGATCATCCCAACCCATCCCAGTGGCAGAAATGGACCGAGTCTTCTTGCCCCACTTCACTCTTAACTCTCCTCTGCTTCTCTTCCAGAAATTTGCAAATCGATAGACTCATTTTGATTTTGCAGCGTTTAGCGCTTTTGTTTGGGGGTACTAGCTTTCACCGTGGCACTACCGTGCGCCCCGTGAGAGCCGTGCCTACTCCAAGATTTTGCACGGTTTGCACGGCTCGAGCTCCGTCTGGGTACCTCGTACCTTTTTATCTCTACAGATGTAATTCTATTCGTGTACCTCAGATATTGCGATTCACGCCAAGGAGCTCGCTGAGGTAACCAACTTGAGATTCTCTTATATAGAACGACAAATGGTTCGAATATCTAAATTAATACCTGATATCCAACGCCAGAAGAGTGGACACCGGTGATTCATTTCTATGAATTTCAAATTTCAAATTTCAACGAGCCTATCAGAATAACATAACCAATATATTTCAAATTCTCCTGGTTCATCGACTATGTTTGCCTTTAAATGTTCAAAAGTAATGCAAGACACAGCAACTACACGGCTTTACAGAGTAACACCATGGCTTGATACGGGCTCAACACGACTCAACACGGCAGTATCACGGTCCAACATGTTAGCAGCACGACTCAACGCGCCAGTGCCAGGGCTCATGCATTACCGTCACGGTTCAAGTTACTAGCTGCACAGCTACGCATGGCCAGTAGCATTACATGCACGGCTCCAGGTTAAAGCACGCACCAGGAGCAGTTTAGCTGCACGGCTGGGTGCATCACGCAGACACCAGCTTCACGTTCCACACAAGGCAAGTGCGCCATGACCAATAGCCCAAATAAGCCAATTTACGCGCTCTTCCTCTATGGGTCCTTATGAAAGTGTCGATTTCTTTTATTTCCGATTAGGATTTTTGTATTGCTGGAGATAGGTACACGGTGAGACCAGGAACTCTGAATCCTATCACCCTCACGTTGGATTTGGCTCGAAAACCAGGCGAGTTTTGCCATATTGTAATAAACACGTAATCTATACTTAGTTTTCTAAGCGTCTATGCCTCGCAGTTTCGTTACAGCCGTCCCAGACAACCTTCTCATATGCCGGTTGTTGCTTCGCAGATAAATAATTCAGTAAATTGGCTGAAAGGTTTGCAAAAGGTACAAATTTATGTGGGTGACGTTCGGGAGCAGGGGTAGCATTGGGACTCAGGAATAGTCCCAACTCGTATCGTCACTTTCAAACTCGCCTCTAGCTGAATCTTACGCCCTGAAGAGACACGGTTCACACCGTCTGCTCTTCGCGCCCAAACACTAACTACCACATATAATGATATATCGATAAACGGGGCACGCAGTCTCCCTTGAGATGCTTTCTTTTCCGCCTCAGATGCAGCTCGAATGGCAGTTGGGCACTTATAATTTTTAATAAATATGTATATGGTCAACTTGGCCTCACTAACGAGCCCTATCTCCCTCACCAGAATAAGCTTTACTAATTCGCTAATGAGAGAGACAGTGAGCATGGCAACACAGATGACCGTGTCACGGCACTATACATGAATGACACGGCCCAATGCCAGTCTCGAAAGGTTCAGCACGACGTACTCGTCTTGGCCATGGCACTGTGCACGGTTGCTCATGGCACAACAGCGCCATGCACATTTCCGCACGGCTCGTCACGGACTGCCATGGTGAAAAACTAGTGCCCTTTGTTTTCAGTCGCACGATCAATTTTCGGCAAATCAGCAAATCTGGCTAATGGACATAACATTTCTGCTCATTTATATGCATTTTTGGTCCATGGCTGGTCAGATAGCCTGTAAATCTTGATAATGACTGAGAAATAGGGGATATTTGCACTTTCGTGAATAAAACCATCAGTGAATGAGGATCCTGTGCAATATCCAATGGCTCGTTCAGAGTGTGAGCTACGCTTCAAGGAATCGCCGTTGAACTTCGAACTGACGTCTACTCAATCTTTTCCCCACCCACAGTGGCCCTCGTCACAGATAGGTCAGAGGCCGATGACTGGATTTGTGCGCAGGAGATTTCGAGTCCCTTCTCGTTTCCTGATCCACGGATAGCTTTCGGGTCGTGATCATCGATAGTTGCACTCTGTGATCGTTGGGAGTCTGAAAAAAGTTCTGAATGTGCTAGTTGACAGAAATAGGTAAAAACTTGCCATCACAATTTATCTCTGCTTCCTGAAGCCTGACATAAGCCTGTATCCTCCGATACAAAACTATAAGAAGCAATGCAAAGCTCTATGGAACAAGCATCGTCAGCGCCAAGTGTATATCACGCATAGTAGGTCAGGCTAACGCAGCTCGACATAATGATCAAGACAGGCACTATCGTGAACATGTCTGAGAATTTTTTGACCGTTAGTAAACGTATGTCATCTATGCCTGAGGAATGACCTATGGTTGCTCCTGTAATCATACTCAGCTCGAGTAAATCCTTTTAGATGTCTATACGAAGCTCACCGAATCCAGCCGGTGCACCCGGCAAATTGGCCCTTACGGATGAGAACGCAAATAATGCACCGACAGGAACTACAAACATCTCAGAGTAGATCTCTGGACTTGTGTATACAATATTTGCGGCGCAAATCGTAAGAAATACCATCGCAGTAAGCCCTTAGTATAAAACAATCAGAAACGCTGCAATCACGAATGTAACCCACTCACAATTCGTAATAGCAACTGCAAGTACGAATATCTTGGTCCCAATTGACCTTTCAATTCGCAAATATATTTGAAGATACGGTAAACCACGAAATTCGAGATACGCATGGTTAAGTGAGATCTCAAAGTTTCTGCGCCATGAGAGATGAGAGTCGGACAGTAATTCTCCAATAAAGACATACTCACACTGCAATTCCGAAGGCTCTAGAGACCTTGGGAGCGCCAATATCCCCAGTGTCATTGTTCTGGCAATATATCGATAAGGGGGCAAGATATCTGATAAAGCAGCATCAGATGCGAACAGTAACAGGACAAAAATTAGACGTACGCATCGAAAGGGTAGCTCTGGAAGGACGATTGGCGGGCAATGGAACGAATGCTGACATACTTCTTAGAAGCGACAAGTTTCGTGATAGTTCTGAACGAAGCGAATTCTTGGCGCTCGAGGCAGAGACGTGTACTATTGAGCCTGAAGGCTGGTTGGTCCTCGAGCTGAGCACTCCATGAGGGACTGCTCATGTCCATAAGCGAGCTTCACTTGTGAGATGAGTCTATGTTATCCGAAGACAGGTTTTTCACTCACCGCTGTAGGTACACGTCAAAAACCCTTGATATATTCGATTTGCAATCCAAATTGATGAGCTCCGGATACCAATTCATGACGATCGTCCTTGATATTGGATCGACAGAGACGGCTTCCGCTGTGAGACTGACCTGTAAAATTATAGATTGAGTGATGATACGATCTAAAACGATTCAAAGGACACACATCTGGCAAAAATATATCGTTAACGCTGCCTACGGGGGCCTGAAACTGGAGAGGTTTGACCGTCATATGCAAAGCTGAAATCACAAAGACGACCAAGCAGGATGCGACAAGGGCAACCCAGTAGAAAGAGAACTTGAGGAGACCTCGCCGAATCCTTGTTCGGATCATGGTGGAGATACTTTTTTGCGATGATCCCAATGATTACAGATAAAAGTGAAATAACACAGACCACTATGATCGAACTTACTTTATATACGTATACATGCACTCGGCTCTTATTCATTGCTGTGAAAGCCTGCCAAATAACGTTCATAAAATTTCCTGTATATGATTTACTTGCTCTCGGAAACCGGCGTTCAGTACTGGACCATGCTGCATATTACCATTACTACTACTGCTTGAGATGGCTGGTGTGCCTTAATCTAAACCTTACTTCAGTTGCGCTGTTCTCGCAGACCTGTGTTTAGCAAATTCCATCTAGGAATAGCTCGTCCTAGTATTAACTGCAGGTAGTGGAGTGGGAATTTGTTTAATTTTGGCTCAACACAGGCCACAATTGTATGCTCAATGAGTCAGATGCTACCGTGAGATGCCACTTTTAAGCTGTTTCAATGGAAACCTTGTCGACAGAGTTCCGTACTCCATCTGATATGGGGCAACAACTTGGAAGAACGATCTGGAAGAACAATCGAAGGCCCGAAAAGATCTTGATTTAATAAGTACATATACACCGTTGATTGTAGTGGCATGTGAGGCAAGAATGAGATAACGACTGTATGGCACTCATGTTCGGTTGTCCGAGGACAAAAGTGAGAAAAAATACTAAAACATGTATTCCCATCCAAACACGATTAAATTCCCAATCCGGGGGCTACTGAGAAAAATAGACGGACAAGCAGAAAAAAAAAAAGAAAACTATGTGGGTGTGTACGCAAAGGGAAATACCACCGCTTGTCGTAGATTCGAGGATAGGGATAGCGAAAGAGTCGAACTGAAAATTGCTAGTATTTGTTCCTGCAGGTGCAAACTTTGAGGTTCCGACGTATACCAGTTTTATAGTGTGGTTAGAATGAGTCTCAAACCCCGGTGGTGTGGTGGAAAATGGGGGAAACTGCACAGGAAAACAGACAGGAAATTTTTGGTTCCCTTGCACGGAGAAAGTATCAATCGTATTATTGGTGTCAACTCCGTCGATCCAAACTGAGAATATCCCGCCTGTTGAGGATGTTACTGTATGAATCCTGATGCTCGGACCTTCACAATTGTCAATAATGGATAAATCCTCTGTGTATTTCGATATAATTATGAATCTCACCCGTGTAGTTAAATAATATCGTTGCGTTGAGAGTATCGGTCACATGGAGGGATTTGCTCGTAGTACAATTCGAATTAGTGTTGGACATCTTCCACGCATTTGCCGGGCTGTAAATAATATCCGAGCTATTCGCTGGGATTTGCGTTGCTGACGGAACAGGAACTGTTGTTGCCGAGGGATATGCGAGGGTTGTTGTACCGAGGGTGTTTATGCAGCGTACAGTACCCTCATTGCGTAAAACGCGGCAAGTGCTTCCAATCGCTGAGGGTGGTGATTTAGTAATGTATTGCAAATTTTTGAGTTGCTTACGGCAGCAAAATCCTTCAATTCCAAGCGGTAGATCACATCTGACTACGCAATCATTATTTATCATAATTCTAGGCAAATTCAGAGTAAGGCTCACATAGGTACGGGTCGCTGCATGGGTAGTGGTCATACCCCGAGATGGCCAGTTGGTCTAGATTCACGCAGACGGGTATTCCACGACGAAAGTTGCACGATAAACTGTTTTGTGTTTTCATCACTAGCTACTTGGGAACGTCGAGCAGAAAGGCTCACCCTGGGTCACAACAGGATGGTACGGAGCCACACGGCTGGGAGTTGGCGCTACAGTTTCTCTGTATGGATTATACCTTTAATAAACTGTGAATGAGTGCAGCGTTTACGGAGAATACTAACGGTTGTAGAAAAAATTATGTTATCTGCTTGCGAAGTGGCCATAAACATCGCCGAAATCCATAGCAAGGTGAGTTGGAACATTGAAAAGCTAGGAAAGCTAATAATACCACGGATGGGATATGGGTGTGAGTCCACTCGTAATAGATGCAGAGAGGCTTAATATTGTTTTCATCGAGCCTCAACAAAGAAGTGACAAATTAGAAACACTCTAACCAAAATTTCCCCCCTGCGGAATTAGATGTGGTTTGGGTAATCGCAACTTATAGTTTACACAGCATCCAATGTCAAAAGATCGTATTCTTCGTTTATTAGCACCGATGCCACATCCTTGGGTCTCTTATAATGAAGGAAAAAACCCTATCAAACTATGGACTAAGTACACAAGCAACGAGGAATAGTGATAAAGACGCAAGGTCCGGACCTTGCTGTCATGTCAGGTAACATAGCCAAGTACACAGTTTGATGGATAAATAGGGGACCATTATAACTTCCCAAATTCGGTGATTACTGTGCCTTTCCACATGAAATTAAACGCGCGTTGCCGCGCTGCACAGGAATTGATAAATTTCAATCGAAGCAAGCGACTAGCGACAATGACCTCAACTGCTATCATTTAAGATCTTCCCCAAGATTATAGTGGCCAGCAACTGTTGACGCCGACGACCTTTGGAAAGACATATATGCTGATTCAACGGGAGGCTCTCAGTGCCTCTTCTTCCGACATGTCGGAAAACAGTTATTACTTGAAGTCTGCCTCGCATCGGATAAACGTAGTTGGCTGTTATTTCACATGCCCATAGGCTACAGCATATATTTAACTGCTATGCTGGCGACGCTGTAATCTATGCCTTCGATGTCAATTAAAGTTAGCTTCTGGCCCCCTCGTGGACAAACTTCTTTCTGTGCACTGTCAACGTGCATAGAACATGGAATTTGGAAAATTTCAGAGTTAGTTTGATTTGATTTAGGTTTTACACGTGTGGCTATTGAAGTCCATCCCTCGGTGTGTAGTGGGCGACAAATGGCAGGTGCACTTCTGCAAGCGCGTGTCACGTGATCGAAACAGTGACAGCCGTCCCGGTCAGAGCTAATATTGCAAGCCACGTAAGTAGTGCAAAGGGACCTGTAAAATTTACACCATTCGAAAGCTAACGTCTCTAGCTTTGATTTAGCATGGGTATGGGACCTTAGCTGTCCATCCCTTGGCCAGCAGAGCCTCACTCAGTCGCTGCATCACCCATGATTTCCAGAAATGGAAACCCGGACCGGTCCGGCAAATTAGAATTTCGCGCGACAACTTCACGCAGATGCACAGACTGATGTTTGCGGAAGGGAATATAAGTAATGTTTGCGGGAGATTTTTGATTAATGTTTGCGGAGATGCCAAGTAATGTTTGCGGGCACTGGGTAATGTTTGCGGACAGACAATTTCGGCGCTTAAGTTTTCGGAGCCCACACTAATGTTTGCGGATGATGATATTTTGAAGGTTTTGCATATGGCGGTCAAAGTGGGTAAAAAATATCCCGCAACTATCTTTCGAGTGCCGCAACTATTTTTTGATGTCCCGCAACTTTTCTCGAGTCGCCGCAACTTTTGGTAGGGTCCAAGTG
>Ga0247741_1001560_pt1 | contig 12729 bp, 16 predicted proteins | sample UWRJL213509R2_FD_180945 | JGI IMG/M metagenome (GOLD analysis project Ga0247741, IMG submission 180945) | Plant litter microbial communities from Arlington Agricultural Research Station in Wisconsin, United States - UWRJ-L213-509R-2 | ecosystem: Environmental > Terrestrial > Plant litter >... | reverse complement strand
ACCTTTAGTCACCGAGACAAGCGCCCAGATCAGCGCCTGCTCAATATGGGTTTGACAGGTCCTGTCAACCAATCCGCACATGCGATGACGCCACTGCTCACCGCTCATCCTTCGGTGCTTGGCTTGGGTAATGTTTCAATGTTTGTTATTTCCTACCTCAGCATTTTTGGTGCGTACGTGTAGCCTATGTTACTTTGAAGTGTATATTAGGGTCAAATATATGAAGATGTTTAAATTTTTGCGCGTTGGATAGGCTATGGCTGCGCAGACAGCGCACAACCGTTGGCATGTGTTACGAGTGGCAATGACAGTAAATTGTTGGTACGGGCTACTTTTGGTGTCGTTTAGATTATTTTGAACCGTGTTAGATAATCAAATAGTCGAATTGAACAAGCAGGGTATATACACGCAACAAAAAAGGGCTATCTAGATTCTAGGTCACCAGTTGATTGAGAACGACAAGGCAGTCGGAAACTGCCTTGTCCCATCCCTTACGCTCACCCCCACTATCCTGAAGGACTACACCCCAGAACAGGAGGGCAGCCATGACACTCACGAGCCCATTGAGACCCGGACGCCGAAGCTGCTCCCAATCTCCTCCTATTACCCTTGAGAACACAAGTTTGCCGTTGGTTGATTTGCGCCAATTTGGCTGAAGTCCAGTCCACCAAGTTATGTACATGGCTTCGTACACTTGGACGTCGTCAATGACAGGCCTCCAGACGGAAGGACGAGATCGCTGAATCCACGTCTTGATGGCTTCTGGGCGATTTATCGTCGAAAGCTTCTTCACCTCCTCGTAGTCTGCCTGGGTCTCAAAAAGTGACCATACCTCCACTAACTTCGACCACGTTTGCCCTAAATCCGGGTTCTCCATCATGGAAAGGGCGGCGATGAACCACGCTGGTTTCTTGGGTGTTGCTGGCGCCAATACGGGAGATGGAGCTGCAACGGAAGATATAGCAGTAGCAGTGGTGTCCTGGAAAGCGGCCATAGATTGGATGGCAGCAATGGTACGTGGTTCCCTAGATGGCTTGGTCGGCACACGCGAGCGATGAGAATGACGAGCGGATGAAGCATGGGAGGTGTTCGTCGGCTCTGCAATGGGTGTTGAATCAACATCAATGCCTCTGCCTGATCCCGTCTTTCTCTTCTTTGCTACCGCCCTTCCTTCTGGTTCTGCCACACCTCTGACCTTTGCCACCATCCCGATACTCGTGTTGTTATCTGCTGATGCGCGCCCTCTCTTGCTTGGTACCTCAGATGCTTTGTCCACCTTGTCCGTCTTGTGGGCATCAATTTCAGTCTCAACTGGCGATGGACTTCCAGGAATGAGTGTATTACCGCCATCCGCCGTACTCTGGGTACTGGTGTTGGTATTGACGGGCGAGGGGCTTCCAGGTGGGAGAGACATACGGCGAAGGATGGGCGACGGCAGTAGATCAAACATTGGGTGAAGCAGAGGGCTTGGTGGTGGACTCGGCGACAAGCTAGTCGCTCCCGGATTTCGAGTAGGAGAGATGGGTGGGAGTGCGAAATGTTTGATGACATCCACCATCATAGCTGCAGCAGAAGCTGAAGGCTTCAATGGCACCGAAGCCTGAGTGAGTCCTATGATGGGCACCAGTACAGCCCGAGTGGGAGGAGAGGTCGAAGCGGGCGGTGGCAAAAGTGTCTCTTTTGGGGTCAAAGGGACTTGTGGGGTCAGAGTGACTTTCAAAGACACAGCTGGTGGACGCGTCGCATTTGCGGTCGATGTGGTTTTGGACTTGGACTTGGACTTGGCTTTGGGCCTGGCTTTGGCGTTCGCCTTCGAAGTTGAGGGCACCGTTGTGGGTGTCAAGGAAGGGATGGTCGGTGCTATGGAAGCCAAACCCAGGTCTGCCGACGCAGACAGAGTTGGTGTGGAGGTGGGAGTAGGTGAAGACTGATCCTCGTTTCCCAATTTAATGGCATCGCAGTTGACGCCACCAGCTTCGAGTTGAGCCGACTCCAGAGGGAGGAACCCATCTGTTTCTTGAAGTGCACGCGATCGACAGTCCTCAACATCTACAAGAGCAGCGTCAATAGATTTCTCTGCCACAACGGGGAAGAGCTTACTGTAGCACTTCTTGAGAAATGCACCGTAGATAGGAACGATGTGCTTCTTGTAGTTGGCACGTTCTACACTACCGAAATTCATAGGAATGTCGCCCTTTGTCTCTCCTGAATGAATACTACAAAGGATATTAGCACTGACAGCGCACAGAACGCTATATCAGACGCACCTAATCATGTTGAGACGGCCACCCATAGCAGGTTCCGGTCCCCCTGCCAATAATGTTGCCTTCCAACCTGTCGCCTCGCATATCAAGTTGAGGATGGGTAGTATAAACCTCACGAGGGCCTCAATACATCTAGAAATAGCCGTCGTCAGAAATATACAAAGCATGGATTGAGATAAAACTTACCTCTGACGATCTGTAGGCGCTGTGGATGGCGGAGAAGTGGTATCGTGCTTCCACTTCTCCATGGCTTCGTCGTGTTCCTGATCAGCTAGTCCCGACCACTCGGTCTGTGAATCTTCATCGAGCGCTTCAAAAAGTTCCTGAGCAATCTCTCGCCGGAGGTTGGCGCCATTAGCTTTTGTTGCTCCGCGCACTTTTGCGATCTTGTCAATTTGAGTTTGGACGTGGGGGAGTTTGCGGTAAAATTGGTATGCTGGGCGGTGACGAGGACGAACAAACCCCACTCCCGTCAGCTTCCAGAGTAAGATGCGGTATGGGTTTTGTGCTCCAGATTCAGTGGGATCAATGTCGTGATCCTTCAAATACTGGTAGGAACACCAGCGTTTGAGTTGCTGTGACTTGACGTTAGCGATGACTTGAGGAACAAATAGTAGTCAACTCACTGCTTTGCGTATCGTGATCAAAAGAGTACGCTCCTTCAAACGTTCAACCTCTGCTATGTACTCCTCTGGCGACAGCTTGTCTTGGTCTGGTTCTATCTGCTCCTCGTCTGGTGCTTCGTCGTCGACTGAACTGAGGAACTCTGGTGTAGGCTCTTGGTCCATTGCGAGCTCAACTGGGTACCGTTTGAAGTACCGACTTTGAATCTTGGAGAGAGCGTCTGCGGTGTAGCCTCCGTCGACGCCTGCCTTGTAGGCTGGCTTCTCGCTTACAAGGAATGTAAAGCGAGACCCACGAAATACGCCTGGGTGTCCCATCTAAACACGAAAGGTAAGTCAGATACAAGAAAGATAGTTTGTCGCTCACGTTGACTAGGCTGGCAGTGTATAAGTGTGATTAGACTCAAGAGTTTGAGCAGCACGGACGCGACGGGCAAGTTATCCTTGGGGTAGGATAGGATACCAAACTCCAGCGGACGCGGACGCCATATTTTAAAGTCGTCAGCTGCGGGTCGACTCGGAAACCAAACCAGTTTGTGCCTCTTGCATGCACAAGCTGCAAACCAAGTTGAAATCTGAAGCTAAGCGAAAAAAAACTTCACTTCTTTCAATTTTCTGTTCTGGGACTAACTCCAGGAATGCCAGTCTCTTACGAATGGGGACCTAAAGGGCACATCATGCGACGGTGCACACATCTCAAACCTTACGCTTGTTGACACCACACGCAGATCTACATCAAGGCGATCGTTGAATGTAATTAGACCCTTTCGTCTGCATTTCAGTGAGTTCCTGGTTCCCAGAGTCTTTAAATCAAACACCGTCAAATTTCACAGAATTTTGACAACCATGGTCGACAAACTCCCCACTCCTAAGCAGCTTCCACAGGTCCCTGAAATAACGCCTGAGATCGTTGCCACTGCTCTCGCCGTGCTCAGTGACGCTTTTGGCAAGAAGCCCAAACCAGCTCCTGGTTCAGACAATGGCACAGGGTATCACGACGACCCGGACTTTCGCCTGGCTCGTTTCGCACAAGTCCACGGCTTGGGTGATGAACACCCTCCAGTACACGTCGACGACCCCGACTTTCGACTCGCTAGGTTTGCTGAAGTCTACAGCCATGAGCCGGACAAGTCAAGCGACTCAGAGCCTGAATCACCCAGTGTTGCGCATGAGGATCAACTCCTCCGTGCAAGTATTGCTGAAAGTAGTGGGTACTCGACTCAGTACCTCCCTACGCTTACTTATCTATCTCTGACCTCCTAGAAACTAAACTTCGTCGCGTCGCTTTTGAAGATCACAAAAACTGGTCAAGCATGGCCATCCCTCTCCCTGAGTCTATGAAAGAGCCTCATCGTATTGGGACCCTCAAGCCCACATATCTAGTCGTCCTTGCGGGCGTCGAAGTGGGGATATTTGTATCTTGGTATGTTTTCCTGACGTTCGACTTGAAATTCTTACTCATCTGTCAGGCTTTCCTATAGTAGCAGCCAGCCGCCCTTCAACAGTGCCTTCTCTACCTGGGACACCGCACTGGCGTATTATACCAAGAACTTCCACGACCACAATATCCAAGTCATCCATGATGTTGGCAGTATTCTCAGACCCATCGATGTTCCCTCAGCGGCACCAACTCCAATAAAGCCCGTCAAGAGGTTGAAAATTGTTCCTCGCTCACTCCCTCCCCCTCGCGCCCGAGCCTGTCGCCCTGCTCGTGCACGTGCTGAGGCCCCCGTAGCAGGTCCCTCTAATGCTGCCACCAAGGTCAACAAGGGAAGGAAACGCCCCCATTCAGCACTCTTTGACGAAGACCAGGACCAGGACCAGGATGAGGACAGAGCGGAGCGATTGGCTCCCCCTCCCCCATACGCGGACAAAGTTATTAATGTCTCCGATTTTTCTACTGCATAGTTTATCCCGTTGGTACCAGGCTTCATGTGTTTCAGCCAGTAACTAAAGCTTCGTACTTCCGTTTAGTTTAAGTTACCCCTATGTTCAGACTGTTATTACCTACAATAAAAAGCTGGTCCATTGCCTCTACGTCTGTCATAACTGTGAGACTATTGTGACTTGGCTATGAACCAGAATAAAGGCCGGTTCACCGCCTCTACGAATGTAAGACTGTTCTGATTTGGCCATGGTGTAGAATAAATGCCGGTTTACATTCTCTGTTGCACTCGCCCTGCGTTAAAGGCAGACTTTTGGGTTTGTGGCGTGCACTTTCGGGTGAAGTCCCAATGCAGTACTTTGTCTCCCTGCCCTGCTTGGTGCCCGCTCCATTCACCTGGCGGTTGCAATGCCAATTCAATTGAGCAGAACCCTACATCGACAACTACGGGGACCGCTTCAGCCTATCCTCATGGAAATATATTTGAATTTCAAACTCATGCTTGAAGTTGTAACGCGTCAATTCGTGCTCGCTCCTCTGGGTCAAGTTCAAGGCTCATGAAGGCCAAGTACTCCTCTTCGTCATTGAGATTTTCCAGTCCTCTTTTTTTAGAAAGACTTTCAAAGGGAACAGTTGTGGTCAGCTCCATCAGTTTCATCCGACTTGAAGGTTTTGCTTACCGGTATTCCCAACATTGTGTCTTGAGTTTCAGCCGGTTCCTCTCGCGATAACGCGCCTGTGCCTCACGGTGGCGTATTTTCTTTGATTCATTGGCGCTGTCGATGCTGGCATTATTTCGTCTACAATTGAGATCAGACCTTCAAGTTGATCGATCATATTCTCTAAGAACGAGACTTGTACTTGCCGTCTATATCGCTCACGAGCCTTTGCTCGTTCCTCTCCAATGTTACTGTTCATGGAGTGAGTTAGCCACAAGTAATAGCTGAAGAGTCGAGAAACATACGCATGATAGCTTGCTCGACGAGTGCTGTTCCTTTTCCTGCTGGCGTTGCCAGCTTCGGCACTTTCGGTCGTCATGAGAGGAGTTTAGTCAAGAGGAGCGATATGTAGCATCAGGGTTCAAAAAGACTTGAGAGCCCGACCATAATCGGCACCATACGCACGCATCCTGGCCCGGCGTTGTGGGTGAACCAAGTCGGATCTGGTGAGTTCGAGCTTGATATGCCTGACAGGGGAGCCTCCTAAAAAGGGATCTGTTAATCCAAATCAGTACCAGCTGTGATACCGACTCAAATTTATAGAGTTATTGGGTGTTTCTTACCCCAAACATAGGTGGAATAGGATGAGTTGGAATACTAGGCCATTAAGTGCTGAGCTATCCAAAAAGAGCATGATCTTTTCGTCGAATTCCTGTGTTTTCTCTGAATAGAACGAAAGGTTGAGAGGGATTTGCTAGCAATATGTGCTCAACTGATCGTCTTTTTATGTGCAAGCCATCCAACAACCAGGCGGCGTAAATAAAAGCTGCCAATACATTCAACTCTGCCTCTATGTCCATTTGCCACTTGATAAAAGCGCCAGAGAGTGCTGGAACTTGGGCCAATTGCAAAATATGTGAGGGATTCTGGCGTCGATCACCTCGTTCCATTTGGGACAGGTGGCTGAGCACCGCCAGGCCTTCGTGGTGTTGTACCACATTCTCAGGGTGGCTGAACGCCGCTGGGCCTTCATGGTGTTGTACCACATTCTCAGTCTTGAGTCAGTGGACAACCTTTTGGAACATAGGGTGGGCATTGACAGGAGGTAACCAAGAATTTATACGAAGAGTACTAATAGAGTTACACCGAAATCTTTATGCTAATGGAGGCAACGAAAACGTAGGGAGGAGAGAAAAGGCCGTTGGCCAAGTTAAAACTGTCCAGAAACTCTCAATTCTCGCGTGCGACTCGGGCAACGGTCCTCAGCTCTTCGAAAGCCATTGTAGACCCATCAAAATAGTGCTCCAGCACTGTATTGCGTGACTGAGTAGCGTGTGTCATGACTCTCAATCTTTGTGTTGGAGTGCAAAATGAGAGCAGACGCAAGGAGAATTGTTGAACCAGGAGGAAACTCAACGACAAGTTTCAACTCCCAAAGGACTAAATTACCACCTTTGGTGGGGTCAAAGTTGCCAAGGGCAGTTATCGCAGAGGCCGTACGCAAGGTTCACAAGTCTTTATGCCTGTAGCAGACGGTGCATGGACCAAAGTTGTACGTGGTGGCAGTGAATATGCTTGAGTCAAACACGCGGTGGAGGGTGAAGTGAGTGCACTTAACTTGAGAGCCACAGCGCCTTCCGCTTGCAACATCGGGGGTCGGCAGGTTGACCAGCGAGGATGCCAACTAGTCGTCCAATGGTGTCCAGTATGGGTACGGGTGTCCTGTTGAGCGTTAGTATAGGAGAAGAAAAGTATCCGGCAACTTACTTTCCATCCCAATGACGCAGCTCGAAGCCAAACTTTGAGCTCCTGCCTACCATGTCCTCCAACGAATACAATTTCTGCGACTTTGGTTAGTCACCCATCCCAGTGAACCCAGTACCAACCTTGCTCACCTTGTTGGTGTCCCTATCACCTTGTATCGGCTCACTTGCGGTACGAATCATAGAGGCGCGTCCAGGATGAGTCTTGATGTTGGCAACGGTAGCCTTGCAAGCTTCCTGTTGGGCCCTCTGTTGGTTGGCGTTGTTTTTTGGCTTTGTTCCTCTACTTCCTACGTCCTTTGGGGCTCTGAAGCAACTGTTGTCTGGAGAGCTAGGATCCAGAGGGTGCGTCCACCTCCAGTGGTGGTCTCTGAGCTAAGCAGCGGTGGGGCCAGAAACAACACGGGTGGGTCCGATTCAGCCACCTTACTGGCAGTGGTGCCCATGGATGGTGACAGAGTGCATTCGGGTGTGGTAAGAGGCGAGAGGTCGGCGATTCCAAGATCCTCAGTATTACAACGGTAGGAAACCGTCTCTTGAAGAGCCAGACCGGAGGCGAAGAATGCCCCTGGCGTCATGCGGCTATCTGGTGCACAGGCACTATCGAACATGTCGAGCTCATGGGTGGGTTGGCTATGTATGTGTTAGATTATGGTGTAAAAGGAGAAAAGCGGGGGTAAAAAAAATGAAGGTAGGCCACGCGGTGCTGCAAGCACAATTAGCCGCACAACAAATATGAGATGTCTGCAGGTGTGTACTTTGAGCCAGCGTATTCCCTTGCATGAGTATTCCTGGGCATTCCACACCTGCATATCTCAAGAACGCGGAGTATCAAAAAAGAAGAAAAAACGGCTTACTGAGGTTATCAATGGTATGTAACTGCTGAGTGGAAGTCAAGTTTCAACGAAGATAAAATTCTCACGAACTCGGACCGTCTATACACCCATGGCAGCCAAAAGGAAGCGGAGCGTGTACCACGATACTATTTCCTCCAGCGACTACGACACAGTTTCTGCAAGAGAAGAGACCCGCATCCGTGTTGGAAACACTGTTCTATCCACCGCTGCACCCACACGCACTGTCACTGATAGCTGGAACACCACATTCACCTGGGAACCACCAGACAACCCCAACTTCGCCCTTGATCTTAATGGCGACCTTTACGACCAAGTTGTTGAGGCCGATTTCATGGGAGAAGATGACGACGATGAGGAGGAGAGCATGGCTTCCACACGAAAGGGAAAGGCTAAGAGCATGGTTTCTGTGAGTACAACACTGTTTATTCTATTGAATACCTTACTCAGAGTGCATTGAATCTCTAGCGGCGTCCACATGTTACGTGGATGGAACTGCATCGTGAGACCTACCTGCAAGAGATGATGCGGTGGTCTGGACGGGGCGACTTTCGAACCGCAACAGTGTGCCCAGACTGTGCAGCTCGCTCAATAGTGGCTCCTGGAGCACCTGTGTACCGATGTCTGGAGTGCGTGCAGCCCGACCTTGTGTGCATACTATGCTGTGTTAGGCGCCATCGGACCCACCCGCTTCATTGGATAGAGGTAAGTTTTACGACCTTGTCTCGACTTCTTATCTGACGCTTGCACCATTGATATAAGATGTGGAAAGACGGGCACTTCGAACGAACCACTTTGAAGTCACTCGGTCTCAAGTTTCAACTAGGCCACAGCAGTATGTATTGTACAACCCCACTACCATGCCATTCCGACATGCTTGTCCTGCATACAAATGGGATTCACAGCGTTGCATTTCAATACTGCAACTGTGACCGTGCGACCCCACCTCACATTCAGCTGCTTCGTCGGCAACTCTATCCAGCTTCACAAATCACAGTCAAGACATGTGCTACGTTTACCCTGCTCCGTCAGCTCCATAAATTGGCTTTAACAACCAAGGCATCAACTTACGACTTCTATCGTGCACTTGAACGGCTGACAACAAGCACTGGTATCAACACCCCAAAATCGCGATACAAGGCCCTCATGCGCATGAACCTTCAGTGGCGGCATTTGAAGATGCTGAAGTGGGGTGGGCGAGGTCACGATGATTCAGGCGCCAGTGGTACAAAACCAGGAGAACTTGCTGTGCTCTGTCCGTCATGTCCTCGCCCTGGAATCAACTTACCCGAGGGGTGGAAGGAGGCACCAGAAGGGATGAAGTACGTCGCTCTACTGCCTGCCTCGCTTCTTATGCTAACAGTGTGTAGGTTTCTGTATATGATGATTGTGTGCATGGACGCAAATTTCCGATTGAAGAATAATCTGGTATCAAACTACTCACAGGACCCTGGGCTAGGTGTGGGGTTGGCGTACATGCTTCAGCGAAAACCATACGAGACGTATGTTCTAGGGAGAGCTAATGACGAGGACGTGAGTCTCTTTGCCCTCAATTCATTATATGAGAGCTGATGGCCATCAGATAAGCACATGTGTCGGGCTCCAAGCGCTAACACAGGCGAATACAAAAAACACGCAGGGCGTGCGGTATACTGGAACAGGTGGCGCATTTTGCGGGCGATCGGAGATGATTCTCCCACTAGGCATTGGAAACCTTCAGAAGGGTGAGAGGTGCGTGTATCAAGGCGTTTTTAAGCACTAGCTGATTTACCGTCAGATATGCGAACATGGACTATGTGTTTGGCTCTGCTCTGAGACAGGTCCTGGTCCCCATTGTCCTCATCAGCTATGACATTGCTTGCCAATGGTTCACCAACCTATTCAAACGTATCGACTCACACTGGCCAGAGGAAATCAAACCACGTCCTGGAACAGAACTCATCCCTGCCATTCCAAAACTTCACGAGCCCATGCATCAGACGGCCAACCATCAAGTCTATTCTTTGAATTACATCAAAGGTGTCGGACTTTCAGACTGTGAATGCCCTGAACGTGTATGGGGTCCACATAACATCCTTGGTAATTCTACAAAAACCCAAGGCCCCGGGTCGAGGCAAGACGTTCTTGACGATCATTTTGGATTCTGGAACTGGAGCAAGTATATCAGCCAGGGCTCAACTCTCCTTCGGCGATACAAGGCTGCCATTGCTGAGCGCAATGTCCAGCGTGAGGGGCATCGGGGATTGACCGAGGCACTGGACCCAAAGCTAGTTAAAAAGTGGGAGAAAATGTGTGTGGAGTGGGAGGGAGAGAAGAAGCACCCAAGAACGAAAACAAATCCCTATGAGACAGACGGAGTCAGTGAGTATATCTTTCAGTCCAAGCGATCTTTGTCCTAACTAGTGTTTGTCACCAGCAATTTCAGAGTCACAAGTCAGAAAAGAACTTGCTCGAGAGGAAGAGGAGCGGCTTGCAGGTGGGGGTATTGCTTTACACGGAACAAGTGTGTCCGCATTTGTCGTCCATGCGCTGGAGCTTGAGGATGCACAGTACGTTTTCCTTTATATTTACGGAGTTCTTTTTCTCAAATAAGTCTCTTCCAGACGCCGACTTCGTCGATTGTCAAAGAAAACAGGGGACCGGGCAACCAATCTACAGGAATCAACTCTGGTTGAGCAGCGGAACATCCTACGGACGCGCATCAAGGCATGTGAGCAACTGTGTCCCATCTATATGCCAGGTCTACTCCAACACCTTGCTACCACTGCATCAACGTCGAGAACTCCTCCAACAACCTCACCTCTACCCTTACGTCCACTCTCACCCTTATCAAACGACCCAGAGGATGCATTGCTTTGGCTACCATCAAAAACCCCCCTTGAACGTCGACATCTTGTTTGTCAGGAAGGTCTCACCGATATCGAAGCAAAACTTCGAACCGCACAGTGCCAGGATGCATTAGAAGGCGTGAGGCACATCCTGAAGATCAAAACCAGAATGATTTTATTCAAGAACCGCAATATTCGTGGCCAGCGACAGGGCACACGTTCAAGGGCGGTTATTGACAGAGTTCATGAGCGGGCGAGAAACATGGCGGAGAAGTACCGAGCTTCCCGGTTGGCAAAGATGGAGTTGGATGGACCTGGGGTCTGGGAGGAATTCCTGCAGGTTCTCAAAGACGAAGATGTGCGTGGGTATCAAGATCCGAACCAACTTCGAGCACGCAAGCCTCGGCGTGGTGTTTTGGAGGACGAAACTCTGGCAACATTAGGTGATGATACAGACGCCATGGAAGTGGATGAAGAGGCTGGCATAACACTAACTCATAAGGCCCGAAAACGCCGTGACGGAACAGGAGAAACACGGAGGGTACTGTCATGGATATGGAAGACAGCGCAGAGCAGCAGCCCTGATGATGAGCGAGACGACATTTTGCGTGCCGAGTGGGCGAAAAGTCGAGCACGGGCAGCACGAACAGCAGAGGAGGTGCTGCTTTTGAAGGAAGAGATGCGGAGGGTCCTGGAATCACTCAGGTGGAAATCACAGTGGTGGTTGGATCGAAAACATAGACGGGAGAATGCTGGGAAGGATGAGCGGGAGGGTGTCCAGTCGTATGCCATATCACAGAGTATGATGCAGCTCGCCCTTGCTGAGAAATTTGAAGGGCTTTGGAAATCTCCCTTGGAGGAGCCAGACGAGATGGGATCAGGGGGTCATGCGAGAACGGCAGAAGGGCGAAGTGGAAGCGACTCCGAGGATGATGATGACGACGACAATAAAGATCAAGACATTGAGGGCTCTACAGCATATAGAAATGAAGATGATATCGAGGACGATACCTAGTAGCCATCCCTCCTATGCTCCCCCAACTATCTTGCCCATTGTTGCGGGAACCCCTGGCATGTTGTACATCGAGCACAGCCACAGTCACTTGTTCTGTTCGTCTTCTTATGATATAAAACGAACAAGTTCAGTTTTATTAAAATTTCAACTATAAATATTGAACTAGACATTGCTAAACCAAAGTTTGAGACAAGCCAAGCACCGAAGGATGAGCGGTGAGCAGTGGCGTCATCGCATGTGCGGATTGGTTGACAGGACCTGTCAAACCCATATTGAGCAGGCGCTGATCTGGGCGCTTGTCTCGGTGACTAAAGGTAGATCACCGCCCATTTCACCCCCGACCAAAACACCTGCTGGTGGCCCAATTTTCACGCCATCGAAAATCTAGAACTGTAGGTAATATTTCCACGATTTATGGGATTTAATGGCTTTTTTTCATCTTTTTTTTCTACCATCAAGTCACATGATTTGCCCACCCCAACCAGAACGCACCCGCCCCCCGCCGCCAACGACGAGCAGCAAGAACCCCCGCCCCGAGCACCAAAAAGCATTGCTGACAAATTTTTAGCCTGTCCCGCACCATCCCGGCTGATAATCAGCATCCTATAGGGGGGACAGCAGCATTGCTATGGGTTTAGGTGGACAGTGACTTTGCCGGCCTGAGTTATTCAGTACCATAGCAAAGTCACTAGTTTGAAGACTTGAAGTAGCTGCTAAGGTTGCCATGTCAAAGAAGTGGATGTCGAGTCTCTTTCCATCGACGAATGTCTTCAACTCCTCTGTCAAGCTCCCTTATTAAAAGAATTCAGCATTGGCAACATTCTTGGTGACAGTGCCA
>Ga0247741_1001559_pt1 | contig 12729 bp, 16 predicted proteins | sample UWRJL213509R2_FD_180945 | JGI IMG/M metagenome (GOLD analysis project Ga0247741, IMG submission 180945) | Plant litter microbial communities from Arlington Agricultural Research Station in Wisconsin, United States - UWRJ-L213-509R-2 | ecosystem: Environmental > Terrestrial > Plant litter >... | reverse complement strand
CCGAAACTTACGCGTGGGCACCGTTAAGACCGTCTTCCTCTCCGTTGTTGATATTGAACACTGCTGTTCGCCGCGTTCGATGCGTAGCGAGATATTTTACGAGTTGCATGAGTGTCGCAATACCGATTCCATCGTCAGTCACACCTGGCGCAGTTGAAACCGAATCGAAATGTGCAGAGCTGAGTTCTCATTGAGCACAGGTGGAGAAACATGAAATGGGAGAACTTACAACAGCACGCCACCTTTACTGGAAAACTTGGAGCTGGTGCCTTCGACCTTTACGAGAATGTTGGATCCCTCGAAGCTCACACCATGCGAAGCGACTGTCCATGATCCGTTCGATGTTCGATCGTCGACCACTTGTATGTGGGAGAATCCATTTGAGATGTTTTGGAGTCGTTCGAGGATGTAGCTTCGCACAAGGTCATTCGCGTGCGAGTTCAGAGGGTGAGGTTGGCGAGCGATCTGTGAAATACGTTAGAACTTAGACATTCGAAGACCTGCAACCCACCTGGTGTAGATCTCGATACCCTTCTTCCAGGTCAAGGCCTTGAGTGTCCGCCGATATTTCTGGAACTGGCTCAGAGACAAGCACGCCGATAAACAGTAAAGTGTAGACGAGAATCAGTAAGATGCTGGTTGGCACACGTCTGAAAGCAAACGCTGCTCGCAGTAATGGCTGAAAATCCCTCATCACGGTTGAGAACCAGGGATAAGAAGTGGGACCTAGGTCTAGGGCGCCATTCAATAGGGATGTTCATAGTTGGATAGAGTTGAACTGGAACTTTTCAGTAAACCGCGTGTGGTCTCCATGCATTTTCTCAGGGAAATTCCCACTCCGACTCTCAGTTATGAGCTTCCATGCTTTCGTCCTCGCATCCTAACGAGATTTCTTGACAATTGCTTTGTTTAATTACTGTAGTATTTATCTAGTATACGAGTCTGTTTATCCATCTCCAAGAGTCAAATCGAGCTGGAACATCAGCAGGGTTTCATTTCAACTTACATTGGTACTGCATGCGGCACCCGCAGAGAGCTCCAAATTGTGGGTTTGACCCGTGGGAACCTCTGCATAGACGGCATTGTGGACTAACGGGAGAGTAAAGACTAACAACGATTAGCATAGTATACTGAGTGCACAATAGGTCTTATAGCAGGCAATATGTAGATCAGCTCCAGACCCACATTTCTCGGTAAAACTGAACAGGAAACCAAGTGCAAGGGATTTCTCCCATGGTTATACGGCTTTGATGAACAGGTATATTTAAATCGGTATTTCATGTTCTGTATGGGCCGAATTACTTCCCCTGAACTGTCCACACATGTACGGATATGAACTCAAGCCTAAAAAGGCTACAATCTAATACTGTGCCTTTTCTTTCTATTTCACCAATAGAGTCTGAGGTCACATTACTTATTGAACTGGCAATCACCAGATACACTGACGTGATCCCAGGTCTTAAGTCGGAGGACTGGTGTATGTTTCCTACAACTCTGTTAGAAGCACCAAGAGCCTGGTTTTAATGCTTTAGTGAAATAACTTCTTTCATCACTGTTCTTTTCAAAGACCACTCGCCTCTGTAGTCGTTATACTGTGACTGCCAGTGTAAGCGCCTTGGCAAGCGCTCAGTAGCTCAGAGATCTAAAAATAGACTATTTGCACGTAATTGGTTTCGACGACATCGGACTGTGAATCGGAATGCCAACCGTTGTTCCTTCTTGCCACCATCGTCATCGCCGACGAGGTTGACGATGAATGTAAGTCACTTTAGATGAATCCAGCCCAGAACTCACGTAATTTCATCTAGCACCTTCTGAGGACTCTCACAGAGAGCCAGGTCAAGCCTGTGGCGGACCTGCGCTTGCTGTTGACCACCGTAAAGGAGGGTCGGGTATGTGCCACATTGTTTATTGTGTCCGGCGTTTAACCGAACCTATGTTGGTAGAAAACTCAGGAGACTAAACTCGCGGATCCGTTTTACGATTCCCTCGAGGGACTGCTGGTGGATCTCAAGACGGTCACGATTGTATGTTATTCAGAGTTATTGCTATTTAGACGCGTCTGAGTTATTTCAAATCACAGGACAACCGCGATGCAGAGGCGTTCCTCAAGCCCGTGTCAAGGTCGGACGTACCAGATTACTATGACGGTGAGCTGACTTGTTTGCTACATGAATTGCTACTTAACCATCCGTAGTAATCTCTCACCCTATGGACTTCCAGACCATGCTCAAGAAGGTCAAACAGAAACACTACAAGTCCAAGAGAGAGTTCAAGGATGACTTGGACTTGATATGGGCTAATTGCTACACGTACAACGCCTCTGAGGTACGTGTGTTTGTGTCTCACCTGCAGTCTTCCATGCATTAAGAAGCTATCTTTAGAACCACCCACTGCGGCAATGCGTGAATAGGTTGAAGGTTAAAGCAGAACGTCTATTGAAACATATCACGGACCGCAAGGAGAGGCAGGACCCTTCTATCCCCTCTGACCTACCTTCACATACAGGCATTGCCCGTCCAAGGATTAATGGCAGTAATGGACATATCAACGGGCGCTCATCCCACACTCGCTCTCCGTCCCTCACCATAATGACCAAGTCTTCCACTAACATACTGTCCAAAGCTCGTCGGAACGCGTCTTTTGAAGATAGTCCTGCAATTCTGCGAACTCCAGAAGGAATGGCCAAATTCTTAGACCTCGACAAGGGAGTTGGTTCATCTCAACCGAAGAGCACGCTTGCCCATACGTTACGCGAGATGGCGCCTACTGTGGAGGGCGAAAGTGAATCGGACGACGATTCAGCTATGGTCGTCGACGGTGCGGTAGCAGGGGATAAACGGAAACTGTAAGTCGGGTTTCGCACCTTCCAGGTCCTGCCTGACTTTCTCTAGAAATGGTTCATCTGACCATCGGCCACGGAAACGAGCACGGTTTACTACTCAATACCCGACTCCGCTTCTCGACGAGAAGGACGACCTATCACAGTTATGGTGGGGTGCTGTCCAATCGGATGCCCTTCTGGCCAACGGTCTACCTGGAATTCCATTTGGTCCTTCAACTAGTACATCGCATCGGAAGAAGCTTAAGCGTGCAAAACCGAAACGCGAGGAATCACAACCACTATCTCCAAATCCGAAGTCTCTCCTTTCCTTGATGAACCACAACATTAAGACGATGCGGCGCGTGCGGCATACGCATGCGAAATTTGCAGCTTTGAATGCTGCGACTGCACCGCAAGAAGATGAGGATGGCGCAGAGACAGGGGTGTTTGGTGTGGCGAGTGGTGTTCCGGGTCAGCGACCTCCCGCCACAACGACCCTACTTACTGCTGGGTTTGGGATAGGTGAGGAAGACGTGGTGAATGACAAGATTGATGAATCACCTTGGACGCTGGGTCGGGGGAAGGGAAAGTCGAAACTCAGTGGGATTGATATCGGAGAGGAGAATGCAACGGATTGTTTGACATGGGCCTCGGAGAAGATGCTGGAGCATGCGGGGTTCCAGGGTACCTCGAAGGTAGCCCTCGACGTGCTAACTACTGTTACGTCGGAATATTTGCTGAATGTTGGACGGACAATACGGTTTCTATCGGACAAGTTTGGGCAGACTATGACACCTGAGGTGTGTCCGGCCCGTTTTTCCCTTCTGCAATTCAGAGCTGATTTATAACATAGGAAATTATTCTACATACATTATTTGAGAGCGGCTCTTCCAAGATCCAGGATATGGACCGGTTCGTCTCGGATGACATTGAGAGACATGGTTCGCGCTTGGGCGAACTTGAGAAGAAGCTCGTTGGAGCTTATCGCGAGACGGTGTGCATTTTTGCTATATGCTTTTATTCTTGTTACTCATATTTTTCGATAGGCGGCTGGTGAAATATTGGAAGATGAGGGCCTGTTTGAGGAAGAGAGTGACGGAGAGACTGGGGCTTTGGCATTGTGCGTCATATCTCAAGCTATTTCCGGCTATCCAACTGACTTGAACTGCAGCGGCGAATTCGCCGATCTCCTGGGTGAAGATTATCTTGGTTTGCGCGATTCAGGCATTGCATCCGAGTTCGGACTTTCTGCGCTCAGTATACCCAGGAAATTGCTCAAGGGCAAGAAAGGGCAGAACAAACCAACGGCAGTCAAACCCACAGAGCCTCCTCCACCATACCCACCGCCACCCCCTTTCATACCCCTCACCGCTGGTATGGTGGACGATCAGATCGGTCTACTCAAACCTTACTATCAGAACCGGTTCACCAAGCTGGCCGCCCTTATGCAACCCCCTTCCTCAACAGCACCTTCACTTCCCGGGCCATCATTGCCAGGTCTTCCCGGTCCATCATTACCACCACCACCACCTTCGGCTCCAGTACCCGCTGCTGTTCACCCAGACCTCACCTTACCCGACGAACTCCCAAGTCTCGTGCAACAGAAGATTTCGCCCATCGGGCAGGTCGTAAAGTCTGGTGCATCATCTGGTGCATCGAAGAAGAAAGCCGCAGCAGCCAAAGTCGTCGTTGACCCTCCTGTTGGTACCCCTGGAATGTCACCAGAAGTATCAGGTGTAGCACCTAGCACCTCGCCCAAGAAGAAGAAAAGCAATACTGGGGTTGGGTCGGGTAATGGGCGGAAGAAGAAACCGGATGGACCTGGTTCAACGCCTACGCCTGGGTACGGAGGTCCAGTGACTCCGACCCTACCTGCTGTCGTTTTTGCGAGCGCTTGATCTCCCCGAGGCTTCAACCCTAAGCCTCGATCGTCAGTTTCGCTTGGTTTTTCTCCTATCGTCGTTCTGCTGTATCCATTGCATATTTACATGCATCTCATGGATTCGGATTGTTGTAGCCACATCGCATTGCTATTCATACCTAGTCATCATAAATCTCAGTCTCTGTGGCTTTCTGACTCTTTATGGGCAGTACCATTCATTGTGCGTACGGCCTGAGTGCTGTGCCGCCTGCGCACGTACGGAAATATCGCGGCACTGCCCAAAAGGGCGCAATGACGGAATCAGCCGATCTTATCTTGGGTGCGATGAGCTGTGCTCCGCGCACTATAAGTTCGACCTCTGCTTTCTCCTTTATCCACTAAACAACACAACATTTCTTTTCCGCCCACACCATCAATATGTCCTACGGAGTAAGCGCTCATTTAGATCTTCAACGGCCTTGTTGACTGGGCTTATTTTTCAAATGTCTAGGGTTATGGAGGCGGAGCCGGCTATGGCGCACCACAGGGAGGGTATGGTGCCCCTCCAGGCGGCGGTTATGGTGCACCCCCTCCTCCTGGAGGTCCTCCCGTGAGTCCAAAAACCAGTGGGTCAACGCATGAGGCTTATAGAATGGATTTGCCAGGGCTATGGTGGAGGATTTGCCCAACCAGGCGGTGGTGCTCGCGGTCCACCACCCGGTGCTGACCCTCAGTGCGTATATCTCATCGAAGTCCCTGTTTGAGAGGGTGTCTTACTACTTTCATCGATGCAGATTGTGGCAATGGTTCTCCACCGTCGACAGTGATAGATCTGGTGCCATCACAGCGCCTGAGCTTGAGCGCGCGTTGATCAACGGTGACTGGACTCGTGAGTGCTGATCGCTGGTAGAAGCATATACATGAGCTCATACTCTTTAGCTTTCGACCTTGATACTGTCAAGCTATTGATGACGATCTTCGTATGTCCCATGACGCCTGCCCATATCCACAAAATTCACATTCTTCCAGGACACGGATCGAAGTGGCACCATCGGCTTCAATGAGGTGAGAGGAATGGCATATACTCAGCGCAAAATCATCTGACCTGTCCTTTCTGAACAGTTTTCCGGGCTCTGGAAATATATCAAAGATTGGCAGAACGTCTTCAAGCACTTTGACCGTGATCGTTCCGGCTCCATCGACGGCAATGAACTGCGTGATGCACTTGCTCAATTCGGTTTCAACCTGTCTCCTCAACTTCTTGACCTCGTCCAGAAGAAATATGGTGATTATTTTATTCCTCTTTATATTTACACCTGTGACTTACTTGGCTACCCTTTGGGGTAGACGTCAAAGCCAATCAAACTGGTGCCCGAGGCACAGTCGTACCTGGAATCTCCTTCGACCGGTTCGTTAGGGCTTGCGTTGTCGTCAAGCAGCTCAGCGAAGCCTTTGGACGCCTTGACACTGACCGCGATGGATGGATTCAGATAAATTACGACCAATTTATGCACACCGTTCTCACTCTTCCGTAAATACGACTATTTTATTCGACAGTGAAGCGTAACTCCAGAGGACCCTCGATCTCTACCGTGTCTCCTGTAAATTAGTTTATTTGTTTCTCGTGTGTCTTATCTATCAATTCGTTCTGTCAGCGGCATATAGTTCCACTGATAATGATCCTTAATACGGCGACCTCTGATTTGATGGTGATGTGATGTGAGACATGTTGGATACTACATTGCCTATTGTATCAGGACATCCATGCGTCCACTTGCACAACCATTCGATACTTCCACGGACTCTTCTTTTCATTTTTGACCCTATTAAAACTGTATGATAGCGATTCCCCCTCAGTTGTCTCTTCACACTCCGTCTAGTCTTATAAGATGGATTTACCGCGAAGGAGAAACGAGTAACCAATGCGAGGTCAGGAGCAGAGGCTAGCGGCGAATAAGTATCACTGTGGAGGTGACTATTCTCGAGATATGCCTGTTGCAATGGAATGGTCAGAGGAAGGTATGAACATTGACACTTGTATGCCTATTACAATTTGTTATTGTCATATTGAAGTCAGCCCTTGAAGAATAGTACAACAAAGTAAATACACTGCATGACTACGCGTTCGGATGTATACATAGAGTGCGTAACGTAGGAAGCTTAACCTTACGATGTAACTTTGTTAAGCTGGACTGTGACGACAGCACGAGCTGGTATAGCTACAGTGACCGCGCCGCCAGAGAGCGTAGCAGTAATTGAGGCAACTGTGCGACTATTATCCGTCACAAACGCCAGTGCAGACGTTGGCGTATAGTTTGAGAATGCTATCTTGACGCTTGGTGCTCCACTGCCGGTATTGGTGAAGACGAGGGCGACGGAATCATCGAGGTTCTTGAAAGCGCCATAACCTACGCCGTTAATTGAGCCAGATGACGATACACGGCGGGCGCCAGGTCGGACAAACCGCGACCACATTGCGAAAGCCCACAAACGGCCGGATGGAGTCACTGTCTTGCCATCGCTGGCAACGAGGTAGGACGAGGCCTGGAACTGGTTGCGTTCGAAGCCCTGCCAATAGATGTAGGCCGAAAGGTTGGCATTGACAATGCCCGTGTGTATCTTGTTCGCCCAGGTCAGACCTTCACATGCTCCGCCGTTGCTGTACCATGTAGTGCACCAGCGCGAATTGAGATCGCAAGCTTCCGTCTGCCAAGTCTTGAGCTTGGTGTTAATGGGCGAATTGGGGTCACCCTGATATGCATGAGAGGTGATGACCCCAAGGTACTTTTCTACGCCAGCGGAAATGAGTTGGCTAGTCATGGTACGTTGGCCTGGCCAGCCGATCGAGTCGCAGCAGGTCAAGGAAACGTTGGTGATACCGGCGGATTGGAAAGTGTTATAGAGAGTAGGGATGAATGATGCAGCTTGGTTGCCGTCAGATTGCATGCCGGAATAGCTGGGGCTATCATGAGGGATCTTGATCAGATTTCATCCTTAGAGTCTCGAAATAGTAACAAAGGACTTACACAAAGTCTGGCTCATTCAAGAAACCCAAATGTGTAACAGGAACGCCCGCCTCGAAATAGTATTTAACGTACTGCACCAACATATTGGCAAAGGCCTGTCTCCAGTCTCCGGACGAGCAGGAGTGTCCTGTCACGCCACACAGATAACCTCCGTTGGCTTCGTTGTTGTTCGTCTTCATAAATCCAGGTGCACTCCACGCATCGGCATAGATTGTGGTAACACCATACTTCCTTGCTTCTTGACTGAACCAAATCTGTTTGGTGTCGTCGTCTGGTAGAACGTAGACTGGTGTACCACTTGGGGAGCCTGGGCTTTTTGGTAGGATAGTGTCGGTGTCTGTCGAGCCAATGCGGTTCCGGATGATGGTCAATCCAGCTCCAGTCTCCCTGCTGAACAGATAATCAAGACCCTGTTGGCGAGGAGTAGGGTCGGTTTCGAAGAACTCTTTTGCCCGTTTGAAGGCTTGGGAAACACCGAATCCGTCAATTTCTTGAAGAGTTGACCCGACGTTGACGGTGATCTGGGTTTGCGCCATGGCTAGCCCAAGGCAGGCAAGGAGAGTGGGCGTTGTGGCGAAGGTACGCATAACGTCTGGCCTAACCGCAGAGCTTCCGGTGATATTGGGAGGTTTAGATTCGACGAAGAGATGAGAAGCATCGTTATAAACGATTTCGGTTTCAAGAAGTCTTGCAGTGTTCAAGATTTCATCGAAGGTCAGGCGCACCCAGTCGAACAAAGAGACTTCAACCTCGGAACGACATGTTGAAAAATGTCATGAATCATCCGAGAAATATATGCGTGTGATGCTGTGAGACTAGGGAGCAATGTAGCATCAAGACCAAGAGGATTAGGGTGGGAGACGAATTCAAACCTGACAAACCAATGAAATCAAAATTAACCTGCACGGGCCGGGGCGCGTGGTCTGTTCCGGACGGTCCGGTGTCATTGGAATCCGGTAGCTTTCGGGAAAATAATTGAGTCTACTTCTCAAAAGAAGTCCTAGTACACAGCAGATGACCAGGTCAGAATTGTAAATCAGTATTATCAGTAGACGCGTGGATATGCCACGCTAAAAACCATGCTGATCGAAAATAGACGAGTGTCTGGGCGAATGCAATGAACGGTTCTGTGATACCTGTCGGTTACGGAATAGACCCCATTCATGATCCATGAGCCTCGAGATTCATCCGAAGGGTTTCTAATTTCTAACAAAAGTGATTTTATTTGACTATATACCCATTGAATCGTACCAAAAGAATGAGATGATAGAGCACCTTAATGATATTGCAGCACCAAAATTTACGAAGTTTCAACTCTTGAAAGCGAACCTATTTGCAAAAGCATGTGGAAAGCTTCTTGCTTCCACAAGAACATAATCAAGACTCAGAGTTTGGATCGTATACAATCACAGCGGAACCCCTATTGTCGCATATTAGATCAACGCCCACTCATTACAGTAGTAATAGACATCTGATGAACCTTTTCTCGACACCCTTAAATGATAGAGAACATGTAGGTCAAAGGAGAGTTCGAAGAACAGCAATCCAGATCAAAGAACTGACCTTTTTTTCCCAAGAAATTTGAGCTTCCATCTCAGTAAGACCTACAAGGAGAATAATGTCGAATTCGACCGTCCAATATGTCTGTCCGACGCTGTTTGTCCTAGCCGTCTTGGGTAAGTGGGAGAGATCGGCGTTGACATGGCAGAGGGTGTCGAAGTTCTCTGGGAGTAGCATCGCACATAACTCCCAACAGACTTGAACTCCTCGCTTCCTAGGACTCTCCTTGCACTTTCTCTATATTCCCCCTCTTTCGAGATCCGTACACCCTGGGTTTTATCATTAGTGAAGCGAGTATCGGCTTTGAAGTCAATTTCGCACCTTGGATATGAAATCAACGAATGAGCCTGGAATCAGCTTGTCTCCTTCTCGGTCAATAACGGCCATTCTCCTTCGTTTTTAATGCTCTGGATTGTTTTTATTGTAGATGGTGCTGAGTAGACATCCATATGTAAATTTAGTCAACCGTGCCTGAACGAAATTATCGAGGTAAAAAGAGACTGCACTGTGCGATGCCGCCATCCTTCAGGCCTTCCTTGACCTTCTGCAGTAGCCAATCATTTCCAGAGAATCCACCAACCATGACGACGTGCTAGCGAACGTGATCTTGTGATCAACTCTACTGCTTTATATGAGAGGTCCAATACACGCACATCTATCTTCCGGCCAGCTTCCTTTATTTGAGATTTGATCGCTTTAACGATGCAGTCAATTGAGGGCTGAAAACTTCTGCAATTATCTTCCTGCGGAATGTTTGGGGTAAGTAGTACTTGAGATCATGCAATTAGTGACTTGCGTACCCGTCAAGCTTCAGTTGCCCAAACTTTATGTTATGCTCAAAGTCGTTGTCTTGGGTAGATCCGAATCTGATAAATTGTGCATCAGCATCTGACTTGAAGTATATCTTAGTCGTCTCATCGAAGGCCTCGACGATGGCATCTATATCGTCGATATAGTTGGAGTTCTTCAGAAACGCTAGAAGACGAGAGTTTAAAATCGATATTCCAGGCCTGGATAGATACCTACTTTCGAGATGCTTCCTGGCATTGACACTAACAAAGACGGCTCCCTGAAAATGGCCTAGAACATGCAAACCGAGTCGGCATACGCAGCTACCAATTGAACGCATCGAAGGAACACTGACATTGAGATACAGCAATTTCTTCAAGTGTTTTCTTGACGTCTTGGGTGCGCTTGTAAGCACTGACGTCAATGGTCCCTCCACCGCAATCTACAATGATGACTCCGTCATCAGGCTGCCAGTATTTTAGTCTGGTTCTGAATATGAATCATGTAGAAGATGGGACACTACCTTCAAACCACGCGAAAGAACGCCACTATGCACAGCGAAGTGCAACTTGCCTTGCCTTCCGTGACGACGGTGATGCGCTCGTGTCCTCCAGTAGTGTCTGGAATGATCCCTGCCAAGACTGCTGCCTGACGCATTTTGCCTTGCTGAGGACACTCCCAAGAGAGAGAACAATGTCGGCATCATCCTTGAGTGCTTTCCATAAATCAGCGCCTTCAAGATTGTTGTCTTGAATGAACGTCGCAGCGCAAGCATAAATATAACGGAGGTAATCCGCAAACACCTCAACTGCAGTCTTGTTACGAGGAAGGGGGGGTATGTCCGCGGAAATATTCTTCTCCCCAGTTGAAGTCAGAAGGTGGAGCTTGAACCTAATAGCATTATTAGGAAGGTATACCCTGAGGACGAACGGGGTATCGTACCATTCAGATTTAATCCACTGCTCCTCAAGGGAGATCTCAAGGATCCTACCGGGTCTCGCTTCGGCGCCGACAGCACGAACTTTTCCTGAGCGGTCGTAGTACAAGATGCTGGGTATCTTAGAAGAGCCTTTCATCGTGTCATGGCACGGAAATCTGGATGAGGGGTGTCTGTCAGAATATAACCAAAAGAAAGAGTTGGAGTGCATACTTGGTGACTCCTTTGGTTTCTGGTACAAAGCCTGGATCGAGGATGCTTTCAATGATTTAAATCAGCTAGCTGATAGGTGCTTGGAGACACGAGTCTATACACCGACCTGTACGAGATGCCACTGTAAGTGGTACCTACATCGAAAGCCAGTACAAGTTTACGCCTGGTGCCGCTATATTTCGGACGAGAGGTCATGTTGAGTCGCTAGGAGGTCTCCTTGCATACACGGAATATATGGCTTTGGGGGTCTCAATCCTCAGAGTTCGAGATAAGGCGAGCGCTAATGTGTCATCTCCGTGCCAAAGTCTTCCCAAAGCTAGCAGGTATCCTCGGACCAAAACGATTGATGACAGATTAAATGTTTCATTGTGGGTCGCTGCGACAGAGGACCTTGAGCCATTCATCACCGTCTCAGACCATATTTTGAAAGATCTTCCCCGCAAATCCGAATGATTCCCACAAATAGGCTGGACACATGGACCGCACCCAAGTTTTTGTTGACCTATTAGCCAACAACAAGCGCAATAAACCGGGAGATTGTCTGAGGACATCAGGGGACACACAACGCGTGCATCACAAACAGGATGACAAGAACTGGTCTGCGGAGCACACTAATTGAAATTCGAAAGTTCGGCGCTTATTCAACAGATATCTGCTGTCCGCAGCGGATCGAAAATATCGAGCTCTAGCTTTGGGCAAGGCAAAAAGTGGAATGCACGTAGCAAGAGTTTCCAAGTATGGTTGAGATGCTGTACAAGGTCTGCAGCGTTCAGACAGAACTTTAGATCATATAGAGTAGAAGACAACAGCTGAGTTGACAGACTGCGGATGGATCAGATGGTAGCGGCTTTGTGCAAAGAGGTTATGGAAGTTTGACAGACGTGTCGTAGCTGAGAATTTCCTTTGATATTCCCCAGAAAAGACTGTCTTGAGAGCCGGTTATGAATTCAGAGTCATTGCACTTGGGTCCCCAAGGATCGTGAATGAGACTGATAGAAGTTAGACCACCACTAAACGAGCATCGATCTATATGTACTTCAGTGTGTCAATCGCCTAGTGACTTCTCCAATACTAAGGCGATAATTATGTCCGACAACGTTTCCAGGGTGCAGAGTGAGCGAAAGATTTGGTCACTGAGTTGAAAATGGTTCTAATTTGAAGGAGACCATAGCACATTAGAGGCTCATGGCATGTGGAAAGTATTGGGAGGTCATCATCATCCAACTTGACAAGTTCGCAATGTGTCACTCGGCAGGCACTTGCCGAGTGCCCACGCTTAAATTTTCTGCCCCAAATTTTACGTAGGTCAGCGTCTTTCGATGTGGAAAGACTTACTCTGGACGCAAGTCCTCATTTATCGCTGAGGGCTTGTGCCTGCACTGGATTTATATTCTAGACCATGGCTTTTCGTACCAAAGGATCGAGTCTCTTGTGGAAATCTGCTTCTCAGAGCTTGAGATACGCTTCCGACCAACCACAGCCTGTGGTTCATATACCACCAAATTCCAAAATATATGCC
>Ga0247741_1001558_pt1 | contig 12730 bp, 8 predicted proteins | sample UWRJL213509R2_FD_180945 | JGI IMG/M metagenome (GOLD analysis project Ga0247741, IMG submission 180945) | Plant litter microbial communities from Arlington Agricultural Research Station in Wisconsin, United States - UWRJ-L213-509R-2 | ecosystem: Environmental > Terrestrial > Plant litter >... | reverse complement strand
TAATAGTGGCGGAAGGCGTTTTTAGTGTTCCGCCTGAAATGCGCTAATTATTTACGCTTCATCGATTGGAAGAATTCATCATTCGTTTTGAAGTCTTTCAATTTATCGATCAGGAATTCTGTTGCAGCAACATCTTCCATATCGTTCAACAAACGACGCAAAATCCACGCGCGCTGCAATTCATCTTCACGCATTAATAATTCTTCGCGACGGGTGCCGGAACGACGAACATTGATTGCGGGATAAATACGTTTTTCAGCAATTTTACGATCTAGATGCAATTCAAGGTTACCAGTGCCTTTAAATTCTTCGTAAATAACTTCGTCCATTTTGGAGCCGGTATCAACGAGCGCGGTGGCGATAATACTTAAGCTGCCGCCTTCTTCGATATTACGCGCAGCACCGAAAAAACGTTTGGGGCGTTCGAGGGCGTGAGCATCCACACCACCGGTTAATACTTTGCCTGATGAAGGAATTACGGTGTTGTAAGCGCGCGCTAAACGCGTTACTGAGTCGAGCAGAATAATGACGTCTTTTTTGTGTTCAACCAAACGTTTTGCGCGCTCAATTACCATGTCGGCAACTTGTACGTGACGTGATGGCGGCTCATCAAATGTTGATGCAACCACTTCGCCGCGCACTGAACGCTGCATTTCAGTTACTTCTTCTGGACGTTCGTCGATGAGTAAAACGATTAAATGACATTCTGGATTGTTACGCATAATCGCTTGCGCGATATTTTGCATCATGATCGTTTTACCGGCTTTCGGCGGCGCTACGATTAAACCGCGCTGGCCTTTACCGATGGGGGCGATCAAATCAATGATACGACCCGTTAAATCTTCAGTGGAACCGTTACCCGCTTCTAAAATTAAACGCTTGTTAGGGAATAGTGGAGTAAGGTTTTCGAATAGAATTTTATTGCGAGAGCTTTCTGGTTTATCGAAGTTAATTTCATTAACTTTTAATAATGCAAAATAACGTTCGCCTTCTTTTGGCGGGCGAATCTTGCCGGAAATAGTATCGCCAGTGCGCAAGTTAAAGCGGCGAATCTGACTGGGAGATACATAAATATCATCTGGGCCCGCGAGATAAGAAGAATCCGCCGACCGCAAAAATCCGAAGCCATCGACCAAAATTTCCAGCACTCCATCGCCATAAATATCTTCGCCACCTTTAGCGTGCCGCTTAAGGATGTTAAAAATAATGTCTTGTTTACGAGAGCGCGCCAGGCTTTCCAGCCCCATTTCACGCGCGATATCAATAAGTGCTTCGATGGGCTTGAGTTTTAAGTCGGTAAGATTCATAAGTAATGCTTTGTAGGATGGTTGTTGCGGAAATACGCCAGATGGCTGAATTGTTTAGGTGTAGCGTTAATTGGGTTTGAACTCTTTTCGGTGTTAACTTTTTACCGTAAGAAAAAGCTCTATGGGCATAAACTCTGTTGCGTAATTTTTCTGTTATTTGCCGCTTGCAGTTTTACGGTGTGACGATTGAAAACTCGACTGAATGTATTCTGTAATAGGGTAAGAAACAGCAGGGAGTTGACCTTATCCAGCAGGAGCTGAACCTTGTCCAGCGGGAGCTAAACTTTTAGTAGGTTCTACGCGGGATAAGCAGATGGTTCGAGTATAGCGACTAAATCTTACAAGTGCAAAACCAAATCCGCACAAATCCTTAAACAAAACTGCTTTTTATAGAATTTCCGGTTTTTCTATTCGATAAATATTAAAAATTCAGGCTGCACATGGCAGCCCGAAGATTTATTACAAAGAACTATTGATGAAATCTACCAATTGCGCTTTGGAAAGTGCGCCCACTTTAGTAGCAGCTGGCTCACCATTTTTGAAAAGGATCAATGTTGGAATACCGCGAATACCAAATTTTCCGGGAATTTCTTTGTTGGCATCAACATCTACTTTGGCAATTTTTAATTTGCCTTCATATTGATCCGCCAAATCATCAAGAATAGGCGCGATCATTTTACATGGACCACACCAGGCTGCCCAAAAATCAACCAATACAGGCACATCAGCACTCAGTACATCCTGAGCAAAGCTGGCATCGCTTACATGAACAATTGCGTCGTTACTCATTTTTAATCTCCACAGCTAGGGGCTTATTAACGTGTTTGCATCATAAGGACTGGAATAGGGTCTCGCAAGGAGAAAAAATCTATAGTTGTTATAGCGCGCAACAATACCGTTCTATTTCTCCCAATTACAAATTAACTTTTGTGCAGAATGCGTTCAAATACGCCAACAAGATTATCAAGCGTGACGGGTTTTGAAAGATAGTAATTCATTCCACTGGCAAAGACTGCATCGCGATGCTCCTGCAACGCATGCGCTGTTAGTGCGACTATAGGTGTTGCTGACAAATTTCGACGCAGCTCAAATTCACGAATGCTGCGTGTTGCTTCAAAGCCATCCATTTCGGGCATTTCACAATCCATTAAAATTACATCGTAAGCTTGACCTACTTGTCGCACCATATTGAATGCTTGCAGCCCGTTATCTACCAATTCAGGATTAATATTTAACTTTCCTAATAAACCTTTTATGACCATGCGATTGACTGCATTATCTTCTGCTACCAGCACGCGCAATTGTGCAAATTTATTTGGCTGCAATTCGTTTTCTGCTGGATCAATAATCGGTACGACTTCATGACCAAGCAACGAGGCAAGCTCCCGCTTTAACACTTTTCCCGATAAAGGTTTTCGCAAAATTCGGTGAACCGAATAGCGCAATAGTTCTTGCTGGTCCTGAAAAATATTATTTGCTGAAAACATAAAAAGAAATAATTCTTTTGTATCTTTATTCGCGCGCAACTGACGAACAAACTCAATGCCTGCCATATCAGGAAGCACGCCATCAACACCGATAAAATCAAAAGGTTCGCCGCTGTGAATTGAGCGCGTTAACATTGTCTGCGCGATTTTGGCTGACGAGGCCAACTGTGTATCAAGATTCCATGCTTTACCATGCTCATCGAGAAACTCAAACATTTTCGGGCTTACGCCGACTAGCAATAATTTTTTGCGGCTAAGCAAGTTAGTAATTTCACGCTCATGATTTGTTTCGGTAACAACAATATCTGCTGCGGAAAATTCAGCGGTAAACCAAAATACTGAACCTTTTCCTTTAACACTATCAACACCGATTTCACCACCCATTAATTCCACAAGGCTTTTGCAAATAGCGAGCCCCAGACCAGTGCCACCATATTTGCGAGTTGTAGATGCATCAGCCTGATTAAATGAATCAAATAAATTAATTCCTGAGCTTAAATCTATGCCTATACCGCTATCTGCAACTGAAAAACGTAATTTCGGTCTCGCTTCGTTAGCGCCTTCGATTAAACCAACTTCAAGCGCAACAAAACCTTCTGTCGTAAATTTAAAAGCATTGCCCAGCAGATTAATGATGACTTGCCGTAAGCGCGTGGAGTCGCCTTTTAGCAGCAATGGTGCATTGGATTTTACGCCACCCACCAATTCGATATGACGCTTGTTTGCAGTTGCGCCAAATAATTGCAAACAATCTTCGATTAAATCATCGAGCTGGAATACTGCATCTTCAAGCTGCATTTTCCCTGCTTCGATTTTTGAGTAATCGAGAATGTCATTGATAATTTCTAACAGAGTTTCACCGGAGCGATGAATGACATCAATATAATGTTTTTGATTTTCATTGAGCGGCGTATCACGCAGCATTTCTAACATGCCGATAACGCCATTCATAGGCGTACGAATTTCGTGACTCATAGTTGCAAGGAATTGACTCTTGGCTCGACTCGCATCTTCTGCTGCATTTTTTTGACGCAGCGTTTCTAACTTTTCTTCTTGCTCCAATAAAAGCGCCACTTCAATGACGGCGCGCTGATCAATATCTTCCAATAAAGTTTCGCGCATATGATTAATAGCGTTGACGACATTATCCAATTCATCGTGTCCTGACTCGGAACTAATTCTTTTTAAACGCAACGGCTTGGTGAGTGTTTCCAAATTTAAATTGCGCGCGTAATTGGCAATGGCTTCCATGTGACGCGTTAGAAGTGCGTGAATCAGCCATAAAATAAAAAATGAAATCAATAAAGTTTTTGCGGATTGCACCACTGCAATAAAAAGCGCGCGCTCCCACAATTTGTCATAAATACTGGAAAGCGATGCGGTGATTTGTAATGTACCCAGGCGCTGCTCTGGGGTACTGGCATCCTCATAAGTGAGCGGATATTCTTTCACTAAAAATTGGCTGCTCTTCGCATCAATTTCTGCTTGCGTGTGCTGCTGATTGCTCACAACCAAAGTCTGTTCGGTGTTATTCCAATCGCGCCAGACGACGCGTACTTGTACCACGTCAGTTACATCCAACACGCTGTGGATTTGAATGCTGAGCTGCTCCTGATCAAATCCCCACAGACTTTTGGTGATACTTGCAAGCGTACTGATACGAACCTGATCGAGACGTTTTTCAAGCGATGAAACATCGTCGTGAAAATTGCCGTAGAGCTGCAACAAAATCGCAAATAAAGTAATCAGCGAGCTGCTCACGACAATCAAGCCAAGCAAGCGAAATGCGATGGGATTTTCGCGCGAATAGCGCCTTAAATTAAACATGAAATAATTCAGCGTCCACATTGACTGAGTTGCGATGAGTTTGCTACGCAGCATGCGTAGATTCAGCAGACCTTACGCAATGAAATAGCTTACAGATACGACAGCTATGACTGTGTAATTTGTATGTTAAATCGTATTGGCACAATTATGGTCTTAGGGTTCGACTCGTTTGTACCTTAATCCGCATTCAAAAAGTGTAGCAGCTGATTGATGCAGAAGTTCACATGAACGTGCTCTTACTGGAATAACCCCGATATCCACGAAATAAACTTTAAAAAATGAGCCTTAGAGTTGCTAAGGCTATGTCAGCATAGGCAATTGTTTAAAAAATATTTCTAAAGGGTTCGCTTTTGCACCTATATTTGTCAGCGGATGTATTACAATGCGCCGGCCTTGAAACTGGCGGCTATGGGCCACTCAGTGCTCAGGGCCGATAAAAAACTCTACGTCTGGAATATACCCCAGCGCGTTTTGATTCAAACGACATGTCAGCAATGCATGACCAATCCTGTACGGAGATAAGCGGATGAGTAAGCTACTCACAAATGCTATGCGCACCCCATTTAATTATGGCAAGCCACTGCACAAAACGATCACTTTTGCCGCCAGCTGCCTGTTGGCGCTTTGTGTGTCCAGCGAAGCCTTCAGTGCACAGCCTACGATAACTCCTACATCTGCCAGCGAGACATCGCAACCAGGTCTGTTTGATGCTATTAGCTCACGCGCCAAAATTCTTGCGAAAGGCGATTTTAAACCGCTGAGCAAACCTATTCCCGAAGCTTTGGCGAAAATGGATTACGACCAATATCGCTCAATTCGCTTCCGCCCCGATTCTTCGCTATGGCGCAATGAAGCTAAGTTTGAAGTCCAGCTTTTCCACGCAGGCTACATCTTTAAAGAGCCCGTGGTATTGCACATGGCCACCAACGGCAATGACAGCACAGTTCCATTCAAGCAAGAATATTTCAATTACGAAGGTAAAGCTGCGCCTTTGGCCGGTATTGCCGGTAAAGATCTTGGTTACGCAGGCTTCCGCGTTCACTATCCATTGAACAACGGTCAATATAAAGATGAGTTCATGGTATTTCAGGGCGCATCTTCCTCTTACTTCCGTTTGATCGGCCCAGGCCAGGCATGGGGTCTTTCGGCGCGCGGTTTGGCGATTGATACTGCTGAACCAAAAGGCGAAGAGTTCCCGATTTTCCGTGAATACTGGATGCTTAAACCAACACCAACCGAAAATCATTTGGTGATGTACGCTTTGATGGACAGCCCATCCGTTACCGGTGCGTTCCGTTTTGACGCTTATCCAGGTGCGACCACCGAAGTAAAAGTTACTGCACGTATTTATGCTCGTAAAAACATCCAAAAAGTAGGTGTCGCTCCGCTAACGTCTATGTTTATGTTTGGCGAAAACAGCGTGAACATTTCTCGATTTGATGATTTCCGCCCCGAAGTTCACGATTCAGACGGCGTGTTGATGCAAACATCCTCTGGTGAGTGGGTATGGCGTGCGTTGAGCAATCACCGTGGCCTGCACATTTCTTCACTGGGCGATACCAATCCACAAGGCTTCGGTTTGATGCAACGCGACCGCGACTTCAATAATTATCTAGATACTGAAGCGCATTACGAAAGACGCCCAAGCCTGTGGGTTAAACCTGAAAATTCATGGGGCAAAGGCCGTGTTGAGCTGGTTGAGATCCCATCGGACAGCGAAGCTAACGATAATATCGTGGCTTACTGGGTTCCCGATGAGCCGATGAAAGCTGGCGATTATCGCGAATTCAAATATAGTCTTAAGCCGATTGATGCTGATGTACCTGAGCAAACGGTTGCCAAGGTATTGCGTACTCGTACTGGCTGGGGCGCAGTTGCAGCACAGGGTAATCCTCCACCCAAAAGCAAACGTCAATTTGCGATTGATTTCCGTGGTGGTGACTTAGATAAATTGCCCGCCAATGCTGTTGTTGAAGCTGATCTCGGCAAAAACTCTGGCACTTTCACTGACTTGCATGTTAGTAAGCTACCAGACGGTAAAACCTATCGCGCCTCCTTTAAAGTTGAGCCCGAAGGTAACAATGTGGTGGATATGCGCGTGTTTATTAAGTCCAATAACAAGCGCTTGAGTGAAGTTTGGAGTTATGTCTGGTACCCAGATGACATCCAGTAATTCGAACCAAAGCGAGCCTAGTGTGAGTAGACCGATCAACCGTAACCTGCTGCCGGAAAATGAAATCCGGCTGCCAGGTGAATTTTTACGTCGCTTTGTATACGGCATACTGACCCTGATTACCGCGGTCAGTGGCGTATACATGATGTACGACATCCTGAGCGCGAACAGCATTACTGCATTGGAAGCGGTAATTTTGATTCTATTTGCCATCTCTTTCTGCTGGATTTCTACAGCATTTTGGAGCGCGGTGTTTGGATTTGTATTACTCATGCTGCGTCGCGACCCGCTTACGCTTCGCCATATGGACACCATCTATAACGATTCGCTGCCTATCGCCACGCGCACTGCCGTGGTGATGCCCATCTATAATGAAGATACCCATCGTGTTATCGCCGGTTTTGAAGCCACACTGAATTCGCTGGCGGCAACAGGTGAAATTTCGCATTTTGATTTCTTCATGTTGAGCGACACCACTAAGGCAGACATCGCCCAGCGCGAGCGCGATCAATGGCAGCAATTTACGGGTCGTATCGGAGAGCTGAGCAAACAGACTTTTTATCGTCGCCGTGAGAAAAACCTACACAGAAAAGTTGGCAACATCGCCGAGTTTTTACAGCGTTGGGGCAAAAGCTACGAGCACATGATTATTCTGGATGCCGACAGCGTTATGAGCGGCAAATGCCTGTTGCGTATGGTTCGCACCATGCAGGCGAATCCGCGTTCGGGCTTGATCCAGACTGTTCCAATTCCAGTGCGCCAAACAACGTTCTTTGGTCGTTTTGTACAATTCGCGGCTGTGCTTTATAGCCCGATGTTGGCAACCGGCATTGCCTTTTGGCAAACCGGTGCCGCCAACTATTGGGGCCACAACGCGATTATTCGCGTGAAAGCCTTTATCGATCATTGCGGATTGCCAACTCTTCCAGGTAAAGCGCCCTTTGGCGGCGACATCCTGAGTCACGACTTTGTGGAAGCGGCAATGCTGCGTCGCGCTGGTTGGGATGTATTTTTGTTGGCTGATCTCGAAGGCAGCTATGAAGAAGTGCCCTGTAACATCATCGACTACGCCACTCGCGACCGTCGCTGGGTGCAAGGTAATATTCAGCATTTAGGCATGTTGGGCGCTGCAGGTTTGCATCCTATTAGTCGCTTGCATTTCTTACTCGGCGCGACCGCCTATATCTCGTCGTTAATTTGGCTGCTGATGTTGGTATTAAGCACGGCCGACGCGGTAATCCGCGCGCTGCACAGCAACGAATATTTCACCAATTCGATGCCTACTATTGAGCATTTTATTAACTTGCCCGAATGGCCCATCGCCAAAACTGGCCTGATTGTATCCCTGATTTTAATGACGACTATATTGCTGCTGTTCCCGAAAATCATGGGAATTATCAGCACTATGGCGCATCGTCGTGAACAATTTGGCGGCACCAAAGCCATTCTGCGCGGCACCCTCGTTGAGACGGCTTTCGCCGTTCTCATCGCGCCTATCATGATGGCCTTCCACGCCTATTTCGTAGTCTCGGTATTTTTAGGCTTCAAAGTAAATTGGGATGCACAAGACCGCGAAGGCCGATTGTTAACCTGGAGCGAGAGCTTTGCACGCACCTTGAGAACGACTTTGGTGGCCATCGCGTGGGGTTATATGACTTTCACCTACGCACCAATTTTCTTCTGGTGGTTAATGCCTATTCTTACCGGTCTAGTTCTGGCCGCACCTATAGTGCGTTACTCAAGTAGCCTGTCGCTCGGTGAACGCTGCCGCAAGCACAGCATTTTCGTTAGCCCCGATGAAACCAATGAAGATCCAGTATTAACTGATCTGAAGCGTTTATTGGCAACGGAATATCCGAAATTGGATACACCAGCTGGCATCCCCGCGCTACCTACAGATGACTGGAGTGAAATGCCCGAACAAAATATGGAAGAATATCCACCTAAAGATTACCAGCCTCAATAAGCTGGTTCGGCGACAAAAACGGCGCTCTCAGGTAACTGGAGCGCCGTTTTTTATGGTCATTTTTTTAGTTTTTTCTACTGAAAACTCTAGGCTATGGAGTCGTTCGCTTAACACGAAGAAACACTTCAGGCGAAACTCAGAATACATAATGCAAAAAAACGGCATTCCAGATATCTGTGAATGCCGTTTTTATCTTGCTCGAAAAAGCACTAACTAATAGCAGTTACGCATCAAATGGATGACGCAATACCACAGTTTGCACACGATCCGGACCGGTGGATATAATGTCGATTGGCGTCGCCATTAGCACTTCCAAACGCTTGATATAAGCACGCGCGTTAGCAGGTAATTCATCAAGGCTCTGCGCACCAACGGTAGATTCGCTCCAACCTGGTAACTCTTCGTAGACTGGTTGAATGGCTTCCCAACCTTCTGCATCAAATGGAATTCCTACTGCTTGACCATTCGCGTCTTGGTAGCCGATGCAGATTTTCACGGTTTTCAATCCATCCAATACGTCCAACTTGGTCAAGCACACACCTGTTACCGAGTTAATACGATTTGCATGACGCACAGCAATAATGTCAAACCAACCGCAGCGACGTTTACGACCGGTGGTCGCGCCGAACTCGTGGCCTTTTTCGCCAAGGTAGGCACCGATCTCACAGTCCAGTTCAGTTGGGAATGGGCCCGATCCTACGCGCGTGGTATAGGCTTTGGTGATACCGAGAACGTAATCCAGATACAAAGGACCAAAACCGGAACCAGTCGCAGTACCACCCGCCGTAGTGTTTGACGAAGTTACGAATGGGTAAGTACCGTGGTCGATATCCAGCAATGAGCCTTGCGCGCCTTCGAACAGGATGTTTTCACCTTGCTCGCGAGCGGTGTGCAATAAATCAGTCACATCAGCCATCATCGGCAACAATTGCTTCGCCCAAGCGGTGCAATCGGCCAGAGTTTTATCGAAATCAACCGCGTCAACTTTGTAATAATTGGTCAACACAAAATTGTGATATTCCAGAATTTCTTTGAGTTTAACGGCAAAGCGCTCGATGTTAACCAGATCGCCCAAACGCAAACCGCGACGAGCAACTTTATCTTCGTAAGCTGGGCCAATTCCGCGACCAGTGGTGCCAATTTTGGCATCGCCACGGGCTAATTCGCGAGCCTGGTCGAGCGCAACGTGGTACGGAAGGATCAGAGGACAAGCGGGCGACAGACGCAAACGCTCACGCACCGGAACGCCAGTCGCCTCCAATTCGCCGATTTCTTTAAACAAGGCTTCCGGCGATAGCACCACACCGTTACCGATTAAACAGGTAACACCGGCACGCAAAATACCGGACGGGATGAGGTGCAAAACAGTTTTTTTGCCATCGATCACCAGGGTGTGACCGGCGTTGTGGCCGCCTTGAAAGCGGGTAACCAGCGAAACTTGATCGGTTAGCAAATCTACGATCTTGCCTTTACCTTCATCACCCCATTGGGTGCCCAAAATGACGACGTTTTTACCCATGACTGGAAAGCTCTCTGATTAAACAATAATGAAAATAGAAACTATGTTGGTTGAGCCAAGCTCAACATGACCATCTCGCCGCCCAACTAAATACAACAATGGCGGCAGATGGTTAAAAATTTAGCGCCCTGAATATCGGAGCGATTGGGCTTACTAAACAGCCAGGGAAATCCTCGCTTAACCTACAGCGAGACCACCTGGTAATTATCACCCACTAAACGCAACTCGCGTTCGGCTATATCCGCGTTGTAAATCACTCGCTCACCTTGCGCTCGCAGTGCTTGTACCGCCTGCCATTGTTCTTGTTTGCCATCATCTACTACCGCGATAACACGATTTTCCGTGACGGGCAGTAAACCTAATTTGCTGATAGCGCAAATATCCATACCAAAACCCGTGGCTGGACGCGCGCGCCCAAACACTTCACCGATATGATCATAACGGCCGCCGCTGGCAATAGGATTACCAAAGCCGGGCGCAAAAGCCGCGAACACCAAACCGGTAAGATAGTGGTAGCCGCGCAATTCACTCAGATCAAAATAAAATTCCGCGTCGGGATAGCGTTGCGCCATAATGTCGGCCACATGTAACAACTGATCAACCGCCGCGACTGCGTTGGGAATCTGCGCAAACAACTCTCGGGCTTTATTCAAAATATCAACGCCGCCAGCCAAGGATGGTAAGGCCAGTAACAAGCTGGCGCATTTAGGATCGCTAACTTTAGCAGCGACCCAGGCGCGAATTTCAGTCACTGCTTTGCGTTGCAATAAATCAAAAAATTCGTCTTCCTGCGCGGAATCTAGCTTTGCACAGGCGGCCAGCGCGCGATAAATACCAACATGACCAAGATCGAGATGCAATTTTTGCAATCCCGAAACATGCAAAGATTCCAGCAGCAAAGAAATAACTTCAATATCGGCTGTTATGCCTGCCTCGCCATAAAACTCCAATCCCACTTGCATCGGCGTGCGAGTTGCCAGCGGATTTTTAGGACGGGTATGAACAACATGACCGGCGTAGCACAGACGGTTAGCGCCTCTAGCAGCCATGCTATGGGCGTCTATGCGTGCAGTTTGTGGAGTAATGTCGGCGCGAATACCGAGCGTGCGTCCGGTGAGCTGATCGGTCACTTTAAAAGTCAGCAAATCAACGTCGCGACCCAAGCCAATAAGCAGAGAGTCGGTGTATTCCAGCAGCGGCGGAATCACCAAGTCGTAACCCCAGGTGGCATAGAGATCCAGCAACTGGCGGCGCAATAATTCGATAGGTTTAGCTTCAGCAGGCAGAATTTCTTCCACCCCATCCGGCAATAACCAGCGATCGGCGTAGGTCATAAGGAGACTCTGGACATCCAACTATTCGAAGGTGCTCAGGCATGCGCGCACCCTGAACATAAAAAAACCGAGCTTTCGGCTCGGTTGCAGCATTTTAACACTGATTGAAGGGGGATTGTAGGTGACATGATGAGATTCACAAAAATTCCCCCTCAAATCATTATTTTTTGCCCTGTGGATCTTTTAAGTAACGGAAGAAATCGCTTTTCGGATCAACAACAATAAGGTCGTCTTTTCCACTAAAGCTCTTCTTATAGGCACTCAAGCTGCGCATAAATGCATAAAACTCGGGATCTTTTCCGTAAGCAGCAGCATAGATTGAAGCTGCTTTGGCATCGCCATCACCGCGTAAACGTTCAGCATCGCGGAAGGCATTTGCCTCCAGCACTACGCGTTGGCGATCAGCATCGGCTTTGATAACTTCAGATTGCTCTTTACCTTGCGCGCGATATTCACGCGCTTCTTTTTCACGATCTGCAGCCATACGCGCAAATACCGATTGGCTTACTTCTGGCGGGAAATCGATTCGTTTCACACGAATATCCACCACTTCAATACCCAATAAGCTATTTGCCGTTTCATTAATGGTGGCTTTCAATTCCGCCATCAATTCATCGCGCTGACCAGACACTACATCGTGCAAAGTACGGCGACCAAATTGGTTACGCAAACCGTCCGCGACACGTTGACCGAGACGATCTTCCGCCAAACCAGCGTCGCCGCCAGTGGAACGGTAATAAGTGCTGGCATCTTTAATACGCCATTTGATGTAGGAATCCACAATCAAACGCTTGTTTTCAATGGTGTAGAAACTTGCAGGAACCATGTCAGCAGTTTGCAAACGGCCATCAAACTTGCGTACGCGATCTACAAACGGAGCTTTGAAATGTAAACCTGGCGATACATCGGTTTTAACCAAGGCACCGAATTGCAAAACCACCGCGCGTTCGTACTGATTAACAACATAAGCGCTACTTGATACAAGCACGATCACAACGAGCAAACCAATGATGGCAAATAAACTTTTAGTCGACATTATCGAGTCTCCCGACGTATTGGCTTGCTTACTTCAACGTCCACTTGCGGACGGTCAGCCTCATCATTAACGGGCGGCGGT
>Ga0247741_1001557_pt1 | contig 12735 bp, 12 predicted proteins | sample UWRJL213509R2_FD_180945 | JGI IMG/M metagenome (GOLD analysis project Ga0247741, IMG submission 180945) | Plant litter microbial communities from Arlington Agricultural Research Station in Wisconsin, United States - UWRJ-L213-509R-2 | ecosystem: Environmental > Terrestrial > Plant litter >... | reverse complement strand
CAGCCTCGTTCATACGTCGAACCTAGCTGGTTCGGGCTTCGTGCACCGCCGACAGGACGATGTCGACGGCCGCCACAATCGCGTGAATCTGGCATTCGGTGTGAGGATTTGAGCGATATGTCGCTATTCGCCGCAAATGCCTAAATCGAATCAACCCTTGAGGTCTGACCTTAAATTCTTTCATTCACTCAAACGTGGCAAATAATCGTGGCATCACGAACGGCTTTTCAGAGGCGTTGCGCGGTCACACCGACATAGGTGAAAAGCCGTAAGGAAGACAGTCTCGTTCGTGCAAGACCTGCACGGCCGCTATCCCGGAGCGGAGATAGCGCGCGTTGCATCACGTTTGAGCAGGATGAACCGAATCGTGACGGCTCGATCAAAGCGGGGGCCGGTATCGAGACCTAGGCGATGAGTGCAACTGTCAATTGCGTGCTGGTCAGCATGATGGCGGAGTTGCGGTAAATGCGATAGCACGTAGGGCAGTATTTGCTCTTCACTTGAAGCGATGGGGAACGACCATAGAGATGTCCGCGTGGACATGTCCACCACGCCTTTTCCCGGCCGTTCGCCGTGACTTGATCGGACAACACTCCAGCATTCTCCTCCGACGACCACCAGCGGGCGTGGAGAGGGTGACTAGTCGCTAAGTCATTAACACCGGCCAGCGCGATACGTCCCCGGCAAATTGAACACTTCGCGCCCTCAGCTTGGCGCGTAAATCGTTGTGAGGAGGAGTGGCCCTCCGAACACAGCCACCTCGCCACCACGTCTGAGCCCGAAAGGATCGCGTCTAGGGTCATCGCCCCGTTGTTCTCGTAGTCGAAGTATCGGGCCAACAGCGGATTCGTGACGTCCGCCCCGTTGAAGCCCGGAAGCGCAGCGGCGCGCAGGCAGTATGGACAAAATCGAGATTCGTCGGCCGCCTGGCGATGGCGCTCAAAAGGATGACCGAACTCGCACTTCCACCAGGCCTGATCCGATTTCGCGAGTCCAGTCTCCTCTTCAGCTTTCGATCCGTTGCGGTCGGGGTGATAAGTCGATGGCACTTTTCGCGGAAGTGCTCTCGCAAGGGCAGCAGACTGATTGGAGGAGACCGGAGCCGGAGGTTCATGGTCGTAGTAGCGCCGAAACGGTTCTGACGGCAGCAGCGGAATCGACCACCGCCTCACTAGCTCCGTCGTCAACCCATAGTCGTGACCGGTCCAGAGCATGCTTGACTGCCCACCTTCTTGGTACCGGCGAATACGCAGAAACATGGGGCGGTAGAAGGACCACAAACTCGCAACGACCGGGTCGGGCTCGTCAGGAAGCACTTTTCCCACGTGGGTCGCCAAGATGGAGCGTGCCTCCGAGAAGTTGTACTTGGGGTCAAAGAACGAGAGGACGAATGTTGGAGAAGTTATTACGGCGGCGACTTGCATCATTCCCAGAAGGTGGGCGTCGTCGCGCTCGCCACCACGCTGGATCGAACGTACGCGGAAAGATGAGCGGAGTTGCATTAGCAGAGGAGCGTCGATGCGGCCCGACGACGCTAAGCGGCGATATAGCTTTTCACCTGCAATAGCGTCGTCTTCAACTTCATACTGTTCCATTGGAAAGCACCCGGAGCCAAGCCATAACCGGTGCTTCAGGCAGACGTTTGGGGCTATCAGCGAATACTGTTCAACGACCTGCCCGTGGGCGCACTTTCTACACATGTACTGCGTTCCCATCCCTGTGAGGCAGCGATCGCAGCGTGTGCCATCTGGGTGAGCGGGGCTGCGTGGTCGGACACGCGCGAAGAACCCTTCTTGCAACCCGCCGCAGACCTCACCTACCTCACGCAGTGCCTCATCATGAGGCATCGAAGGATTTTCCTGCCTGGCCTTGTCTATGAGGAATCCGACGATATTTTCAGGCAGATAGTTGGCATCAATCAGTCTTCGAACGTAGCTTTTGGGGACTTCGTAGCGGAGGGGGCGCACTGCGAGCGGGAATGGCTGGCGCCAGTCGCTAAGCGTGTCTTTTTCCATCATGAGTGTCGTGTGCGGGCAGTCTTTCGACGTAGCGATGATCTGGCCGCAGCGTGCTCGCTCGCTCTCTCCGTCGCCACGCTGAGGTCGATTTCGTCAAGAAGTTCGAGCGTGATTCGCTCTTCTGCTGCTGTAACCTCCTGAAAGATCAGTAGCTTTGCTGCTCCGGTCAGAAGATCCGAGAGCCCGTTGATCCGCCCTTGTGTCCGATCGAATAGGTACCTGGATTGAGAAGCGAGATCACCAACTTTGTGGCTCATGAGCGGAATCTTTTCCTCAAACGAGCGGACTATGTCGTCCCAGTCTGCCCAATCATCCGTGTTTGCTCCAGTGAACGGCGTGAGGCTTTGAAGCGCAAATCGCTCGCTAATCTGCTGGCCACGTTCCCCGAGCAAGAGGTCGCTGACGTGAATGTTCACGCCTGCGTAGATAAAAGTCGCTCCAAGGGCTGTCGCGAGATCGCGAAGCACGTCTACGCTTTCGCCGTTTCCGGGGCTGTGTTTTGCCAGCCGGTGGAGCTCATCCACGACGACGAGTCTCGTCCCTGCCTTGCGGAGAATTGAGACTACGGTCGCCTGGAGGCTATCGAGCGTCTCCTTCTTCCTGTCCGGTAGTCCGAGGAATCGGGCGAACCTCTTGACCACAGCTCTACCAGTCGCAGACGGCGGTGCTTCGACATAGACAATGGGGATTTTCCCTTGTTGACGCCAATGAGGGAACTGACGGCTGTACTCGTTTTGCGCCATTCTCATGGCATGAATTGCAGCAGTCGTTTTCCCAATGGCCGCAGGTCCGGAAATCAATAGTCCGCGATTGAGGAGGATGGCTCTTGCCGTCGCCTTGTTGATTCTAAAAGTCTGCGGTGTGTCGACGATCAGCGAGTCTGGCCGCAGGTATGCCATCCGCTGCCGATTGAAGGCATCCCGCGCTTCTTCGCTGAGCGCTACGTAACCACGGGCGGTTGGCAGTATTGGCTGCGCAACTTTGTGATCGAGTTCGCGCTTCAGGTCTACAAGCGTCGTGATCCTTGGGGCGGGTTCGTCGGAAAAGAGGCTCATCTGATGTCTCGTCTCAGGTCGAAGGTTGATTCCCTGGCAGATTCGGATGACCCACGCTTCGGCTTCGGCTTCGGCTTCGGCTTCGGCTCAGCGGTGTCGATGCCCTGCGCTCGCTCCGGAAGTCCAATGCTCGATTTCCTCGAAGCCGCGACACTGCGTCTTGCAATTTCCGCTTCTTCAGCCGCAATCGCACGTCTCGTTGAAGCGAGCACGCTCTCGACCGTCTGAACAGAAACAGCGTCGGCAGTGTTTATCTTCGCCGCGGCGATTCGTCGCGCTTCGCTGCGAATGGACCTGGAGAAGGGCTTGTTGAAGCTGCCCACCTTGATCCAGTCACAATCGATGTATTCGTTTGTTTCCGGGTCTTTCACCCAAACGACAGTGGGATCGTAGGGGTCGTGGTGGATGGCCCATTTCTTTCCAGACGGGGGCTTGCCGCTGGTGTGGGCCCGGAGCCTTTGTAGTTCAACAGAGTTGTATTGACGCCAAAGTACTTCGAACCCGTCAGGTTGGAGTGTCCGCTCGACGATCGGCATCAGGTCGATGTAGGTGTCCTTGCTCATCGGCACTTTGACGAAGCCAGTCATGTCGAACATTGCTGTGTACAGCGTGTTTGGGGTGTGCACCACCTTTGGGAATTGCGGATCGCGTAGAGACTCGTGCCGCTTGTTCTGCCACACCGTATTCACCCACGTATCGAACGCCTGGCTCAGGGTGTACACGTCTAAAAGATTGTCGTCATCCTGCGGGTCGATACCGCGGCGGTCGACCGATCCGCCGGTATAGCCAAAGAGTCGCTGAACGAAATCTGTCTTTATCGTTTTGAATGCACGCTCGACGGCGGCCTTGTCTGTGGGTGATCCGGGCGAAGATTCCGTGAGGCTGATCCCGAAAATGTTGCAAGCCGATCTGAATGTCTCTGATAGATAGTCCGCCCCGTTGTCGGTCATGAAGCGGGCGGGAACAATGTACGGCCTTGTCGTGTCGTATCTTCGGATCTCCTCGCGCGACAATCCGCCTGCCCACGGCAGCGCTGGCATCAGAGAGTCGGTGTAGTGCTCCGAGCCTTGTCGCATAGGCCGGGGGACGAGGCATTTCGCCAATAGAAGTGCATGGTCGACGCCCTTCGTGCCGCCGAGGAGCACGGACGTTGCGAGAATGCTTTGCGTCGCCTTGTCGAGCATGATTGTCAGGTGCGCGCGTACCCGTTTGCCGGCGTCATCAAGCACCATGACATCGAATGGCGTGGTGTCGATTTGCACCTCTGATCCCGGCATTATTGCAGTACGGCTCTTCATCAGGCCCTCGGGCTGCTTTGCTTTCGACCTCCGATTCGCGGCGTTGCCGAAGGTGTACTTGCCGTCGTCGAGGAATTGGACCCACTTCCAAAATGTGGTTCGAGCGGGAAGGTGAAAGGATTCTGTCGGGAATCCCGAAAAAGCCGTTCCTTGAATCGGTCCTCAAGGCGGCCTATGGTGCCCGTGGACTCATCAGTTTCGTCTTCCATCACTCGACGGAGGACCACGACTATCCTTGCGTCCCACCCCGCAAACAGATCCGATTTGCGCCTACCCCGCCGGTCCACGAGCCCCGACGCACCACTTGTTTTGTAGCTAACTACCCAACGATGTAGCGTCCGTGGGGCACAAGGGATTCCCAGTGCATGCAGTTCGTTCAGTTTGGTATTGAATCGCTCACCTGGGGTGGTCTTGTCGAGGTCGTACTTGGGATTGGCGGATTCGCCGGAACGCGGCACGCCGCTGATCATCTCGTTTAGGTGGCCGGCCAGTCGCGCGATTTCTCGCCCGTACTTGCGATCCTCCAGCTGAAAGTCGCGTACTCCTTGTGCTGGTCTTCCGGGCGGTTCCAGCAACCGCGTGGACATCTCATAGACGTCGAGCACCCTGTAGGCGCCCGTCTGATTGTCGCGGAGCTTGACAAGTGCGTCCCACGTTTCGACGACCGTGTAGTTGCCATCCGCGAGCTTGACGGTGGACAGAAGCCGGATGTCCCTCATTTCTCAGCTTTCCAGACCTTGGAGCTCCAATCGAGCGGGGTTGTTTCGTCGAACGCGATGTGTCTACGCCACATTGCGTTGTAGATGTTGTGGATTCGGAGGAATCGCCTCCCCATCCCCACGGTGCGCGCGAGCTCGCCCAACGTTGTGCGGTCGTCCAGACGGCCGAGAATCGAGTTCAGAAGCTCCGCATCGGGTGAGTATCGATTGTGACGATAGGCGGCTATCCATTCGAGGTTCCATCCCGGAACACCCCTGACCCCGTGAAGGACCTCGTACCCCCAGCCGCAGCGTTCGCAGAACCGAGCGCTTTTTTCGAACTGCGCAGCAACCTTGTCGTCGATGTCCTTCTCCGCTTTGACGTCATAGACCACCTGTGTGCCGTCCGCGTGCAGGGCGAAGTAGTCGGGGTAGTGCCAAGTGCCGTCCGAGAAGTTCATGATCATCGGCTGAGACGCTACGGCGACGATCCCTCCGAGATGATCGAGGAGCATGAGGGAACTGAACTCGTTCATCGACTCGTACCAGACGTGATTCTCTAGAGCCGCGAACCAGTAGTACCCCTGGTAGTTCTGCCGGCCTTGATATTTGACTGGATAGCGGGCGTGCATCGCGTTGTGCATCGCAAGCCCCGCAGCGCCTCTATCCGCCACGGCCGCACGCACGCGTCCCCCGCCGTCCTTCCATCTGATGGTTGGTCTTCCGACCGCCCGCGACGGCAGCGGCATGGCGGTCGGCGCCATCTTGTTTACCCTCAAAGCCATGTTGCCTCCACATCACAAAATGTGCCTCTGCTGCAACTCCTCGGAAGCAAAATACGCCTCGGCGAGACATGTGTACTAAGACACGCCGAGGGTGGTGCCAGTCGCCGTAAGATTCGAAATCATGACAATCAAGCTTGCGCCGCGGGATTACAGTCTCGAACCAGAGGGATTCGGGAAGGCATTCAGCTTGCGGTGGAAGCCTGCAGACTCCGTGTTGCAAGCGCGGTATATCCGCGCAGCCCAAATGCAACATCAGGTGTCTCTGACGATCGCTTTGAAGTTGCGATCGCTCGGGCAGACCAGGCGTGAGTACGCAGAGGCCGTCGAAATGAGCTACGACCGCGTAACGAAGATTCTCAGAGGCGATTCCTTGATGCACCTAGAAGACATCGCCGCTGCGGACAAAACCCTCTTCTCTGACGAGCCTGAGTGGATTGCCGGCGGGCTGGTCGACCTGTCGCGCCTCCACATCGTGCTCAAACCACTCGATTCACGACTGTTGGATGGAAAACCACCTCAGGACGATCGCCACTGACCGACGATTGTCGACTTTGAAGACGAGCGCGGCTAGCGAGACCCACTTCGTCCGTGAAGGTCCGCCGCACGGCCGGGCAGAACGTAATACTTTGCCGGTCGAGGGCCTGATGGCCTGCCCTCGGTAGTCGCGGCGTGCGATGCGGGCGCCCTGCTACGTGGCGGACCGACTACCAGGTCATCTTTGGCGTCTCCGCAGGCGTGGTTTCCATGATCGCCCGCGTAACTACCTCGGCTTTAGCAACGTGCAGACAGCGAGAGCCATCAACGCCCAACGGATCAACCAGGGGCCGCACGGGTCGAGAAGTGGAAGCAATTTGGGACGAGTACGTGGCAGCCACGAACCACCCCAACGGCGAACCCGTCAGGCGCCTCCGACGAGCCAGCCCCGCGCTCTACAACCTCGACCGGCACCACAACCGCGGATACCCGCGACTACCCGAAGTGGGTACTCGGGGAACGTCCATAAACGAGGGGTACTGGGGAGAGGTCTGCAGACAACTTGGGAGGACTAAATGTCCGAGGTTTGTAGTGAGTACTTGATCAGGAGGTTTACGAATGCCGAACATGTGACCAAAAAATAGGTTGCAAGCGGCTCGTCGACCTTTGAGGCCTCTACGGAACCGTGTCTCACCCCACCAGCGTCGTTCGTGTATCCGTAGATCTTGCTCCAACCGTCCGCGAGAGATGGATGGACGTCAACGCCCTTGGCCCTCAGCAACTTCACCCCGGCTCCTAGGGTGGCGGCGCCTGTGAAGTGTCGGACGATCGCCTCAACGGCTGAGATGGACTCAGACACCGACTTCGCGTATTTGTGCCCGCCCTGGAGTGATAGAAGCTGCAGGGCATTCGCCAGATGCGCTTGTGCTCCCTCGAATTCTTCCGTCGCTACGAGTGCGTCTTCGATGGATTCCATCTCGATGGAATTCGTAATGGGTACGAGCTCGTAGTCAACGAAGCGGTAACCCACAAGGTTCGCCTCGAAGACGGTGTTGAACCCGTGCCGGGTGCTGTCCGCAAGCTCCAGGCCGTGTCTCTCGTCGACCTTGTGCATCGCCTTTACCAATGCGTCAAGAACGGACAGCGCCTCAGCCCAAGTACCTTCCTCGACCCTTCGTTGGAGCTCCGTCCATGCCCGAGCTTCGGAGTACTGATTGAGCGATAACCGAAAGTGATTCGCCCAGAGGTCGTCAGCCGCCTGATCTGCATAACGTAAATACGAGTAGCCGCCGTCGTCGTCGTACATTGCTCGTCGAAGCCGGTAGAAGACGTTCCCAATATCGGTCCGGGTGACCGAGTTCAAGAAGTCGGTCTGCATGACGCTGCGGGGTTCGACCAGTCCCATTCGTTCTTCAAAGCTAGCCAAGGGGTGGCCCTTTCTCGACGCTGACCAGTCCAACCTAGCGGCGCAGGAAGACAGCGCGGCACGCAGCGTCTTGGCCGCTAGATCTCGCAGGGCTTTTCTTTCGCACTAGCGGCTAAGAATTTCTTCAGTGCAGGGTGAGGTATTCGTGATCGAGTGCAAGTAGAAGAAGTCATGACCAGACAGATAGCTGCGTTGATCGCCGCGACAGCAGGTCTCCTCGCGATCTTTCAAACACGCGCTCTGACCATCTGAAGAAGACCCGACCACCCTCTTCAACCTGGTCGCCTACCCGGGTGCTCCTGCCGGCGACTTCGACGTCTACCGGAAGCCTGACGCGTTCGGATCCTTCGCCTACGGGCTCACGTGCTCGATGTTGGCGTAGGGCGGTTATCAGAGCCCCACCTTGTATTTGATGGAGTCTCAGGGGAAATCGTGGTCGGTGCGAACACGACCCCGGCATGAGGTCGTCGGTGCCGTGCGCGGTCATGCCCTCGCACTTGGCCACCGCCGTGGGCACGAAGGTGCGGATCTCGGCGCATGTCTCGACGTCGATGGTTGGCGTGTAGGTCATGAGGCCCTCCAGAGTTAGAGGGAGTAGTTAGTCAAAATTTCGCTTACCCTGTGCGCGGCATTTCGCCCCAGTGTGTGCTTCCGATCGTCTTGTGCCCATATTCTGGGGTGTCAGCACGCACGGGTCTTGTCGACCGCAAGAGGGCTCTTGCGTATGGCGCTGATAAGAGTGCCGACCGCGGCTGGCCCCGTTCAGCGCCGGTTTGTGAATTGCAATGGCCCTCTCCCCACCATCCGCGGGTGCTCGCGGGGCAGACCGCACTCGCGCCCTTTCGACAGCCGCGCCAGCTGGTCGTCTTCCCACCGGTCGAGGTCGTCGGCGAATAGCTCCACAGCCTGAAGTTCCCTGCACGCGTTGGCCTTTCTGCCGCACGAGCAGGAGGTGTCGCGTTCGGACTTCCGGTGAACTTTGTCGATCCGCCACACGACGCGCATCGCGGCGTCGCGTTTCCGATACGCGGCGTCGCGGGCAGAACCCGCCCGTGTCACTACCTCCGACCGGACCCAGTTCTGGAGCTCGCCAAGCGGTGCGTCCGCATACTGCGTCGCCATTGTGGCAACGGCGTGGTTGAGTTGGGCCGTCAACTTCTCGGCTTCCGCGTGCTTCGCGACAAGGGCGGCGCGCGCCGACTGACTTTCCTCGCGGTGCCGTCTTTCGCGTTCGTTGTAGTAGTCCGCCACCCATCTGGCGTGCAACCTGACAACCGGCTCCCAGTCGCCGGTGCTGTGGCGTTTGCATCTGTCGCACACCTGTTGCGATGTCGCACTCTCCATATATATGAGGTTCGGAATTGCGCAGCAGTTGCACATGCGAAGTGTGCCTGGTTCTTTGGGCTTGATCGTCATTTTTCGTCCAATCGGCAACCATGAGTCTGCGGGCATCTCAACCTTGGCCCGCAGGTCCGACATTGCTCACGTCAACATGCCGTCAGCGACCGACCATGAGTCCGACGCTTCGGATTCTCGAAGACTTCCTTCTTCGTGATTCCTCCGGACTTTCGACAGGCTCCTGAGCGTCAAATCGTCGGAGGGAGTGTGCCGAGCCATTCGAACAAGCTAGGACTGACCTACGCGGGCCTGCGTAGGTGGTCTGTATCGAGATTGCGGCGCCGTGTCAGCCGCGGATGGACCCTGGGCATCGAGCAGGATTCGCCCCGCCCCCGCCGATCGGTCCACCGGATGCGCGATGATGTCCCGGTGGCCAAAGCTGACGAATCACAGGTGGTATCCCCTCTCACTCTCCGCGCCCTGAAATACATACGGATGTTGGAGACACAGGGGCCTACTGCACGCTCGAAGAACTGGCCGCGTTCGTGAAGTCGTCGTCGCCTGCAGTGACTCTTCGTGACAACTACGCGGACGAGGCCCACTACGACCTGATGACGACCAATCACTACGCAGTCGTGAACACGGTCGAGAAGCACTTGGTCGAGGTCGGCTGGGTCGAATCGACGGCGAAGGGTATCGAGCTGACGAGACTGGGGCGCGCAGTAGTCGCGGGCGCCGACGGCGCACCGTCGGCCGACGCAGGCCCGCCTGTGGTCGACGTCGCACTCGACGGCAACGATCCGCTGGCCTACGCGGAGTTCCTAATCACCCTTCAGCGCAAAGCCCGAGGGGCGGACATGATGCTGATCGACCCGTACCTGCCGTCTGCACATGTCCCGCTACTCCTCGACAGCGCTGGCGTCACCCGTATCCTCACCGCCGACGTGCCGGTGCGCGACGCGGGCGAAACGAGCGGGGATCGCAGGAAGACCTTCGGCCTGTTCCTGGGCGCCCGGGCCGGAAAGGCCGAGATCAGGCTCGCGAAGAAGGGAGCAGTGCATGACCGTCTCGTCCTGCCCGCGAAGGGCACGGGGATCATGATCGGCAGGTCATTGGGTGGTCGTCAGCTCACCGCTGTCGTGGAGCTGAACGACAGCCTGACGTCCTTGCTTCGCGCTTACTACGAGCCGGTGTGGACGGAATCGACATCCGTTCCGCCCGCCGACCTGTCGCATGTCGCGGGCACAACGGACATTCCGCACCCGGCCCGGTGAGACCTCTCCCTCGCGCCGCAACATGTCTCTCGGTTAGCTTTACTGGACGATCACTGAGCCGAGACAAAGGCGCCAACTGCCATCGGCGCGACCCGATGTGAAGCTCCGCGAACCGCAGATTCTTGCTCGAATATCGCACGCCACGTGCTGGCGGAAGCACAGCGCCGAACCGTCACCCCTCAGTCCACTCATTCCCCGCCGAATCCTGGTTGTTCTCGTCGAGCCCCAGAGCGGTGAAGGCGACTGACGGTGCGTCTTCAGAGCCCGTTCGCGTCGCGTATGAGCCTTATCACGGCGTCAACGTTCTGACGTAGGTCAAAGCGCCATTCGCCGCCGACCCAATTCTCTGTTGCGGCGTGCGCCACCTTGATCTTGTCGGCCTTGAAGCCGAGACGCTGTTCCGAGAGCGGGTTTTCGAACTGCCCGGCCGGGTGGGCTGGCGTTCCGCGGCCATTCGCCGCCAAGCCCACATTGAGAGACTCGTTGGGAACGTAGTTCTCGATGGTGTAGCCCTTAGTGATCCACGCGAAACCTGGTCCGCTGGTCGCGAACTCGTCCCGCACCCTCTTCTTTGTGTCGTTGATGTGCTTTTGTGCCGAGGTCTTATCGCTGTCAATAACAACCACCATGTTGCGGTTCAATCTTCGCAACGAAATGAAATCACCGATCTCTGGGTCTTCCGATGACAGGTGGTTCAATAGGCGACCGCCGTAGAACATGATCGAGTAGTGGGTTCCCTCGATCAGGGTCGGGTCGAGCAGGCTGATCCAGTGGCGAATGTAAATGCGGTCAGACGGCCCTTCGACCCAGATAACCGAGTTTGCTTGAACTAGGTCTGACGGCCTGTAGCCGAGATCGGCGCATAGGGCGGCTCGATCCCTCGGAAGGCCGGCGTAGGCGGACTCGGTTCCGGAGTTGCCGGCTGTGAGATGAAATATAGAGCCGCGCTCCGAGTCGAGCATGTGCGCCGAGTGGGTAGCAATGAAATATTGGTTGGATGTGTGATCGGCCAAGTACGCCAGCAGCTTCCGCTGCAGCACCGGGTGGAGGTGAATCTCCGGCTCCTCGATGAGTACCACCGAATTTTCGATTATTGTTGCCGCGGCCCCGAGAATGACTACTTCGTGGATCCCTGTTCCTAAGTTATCGAGAGGAAGCGTCGAGCCGCCTCTAGTCACGAGTATTGCGCTCAGATCGTGTGGGATTTCGATGACGACTGATTGGTCATCTAATACCGCGCGAACGAAATCTGTGACAGCTTGAAACTTTGCGCGGTCGGCATAGTTCAAAAGTGTCGGGCTTTGAAGCGCCCGTAGCTTCCGAATTAGGTTTCTGCCGCTGAGTTGCTCCGGCGACTCGTCGTTCGAGCTAAGAATCTGACGAAACGCGACGATTGTGCGCGCATTTGGCAACTCGTTCATAGTCGGAATGAGCCAGTCCAGTACACGGATCAAGTCGGCCCCGTCTCCGCCGCCAGTCGTGTTCGTCACCAACGACGAAAGCTGGCGAGCGGTTTCATGCACATCCCAGGAGACGGACTGGATGAGCGTTTGTTGAGCTTCATAGTCAGAACGCCAACCTTGATTTCGCTTCAACGAGTCAGACGAGTACTCCCACCAAACCAAGCTCGACCCGGGCCTCGCGAACGCAGGCAAATCGAGAATCGTTTCGAACGCTTGCATCGCTCGTGTGTTCCCGGGCTGCTGCGCTTCCGCGCGACCCATTAGGGCTGCTTTCTCGAAACCTATCGCGAACCGAAAGCGGTGCTGCCGTCCGCCCAGCGGACGATCCCAGTCCCCGGTCGTGTCAGTATCAGCAAGCCCGTCTTGGGTCGCCATGACCCCATGCAGGAACCGAAGCAAGTTGGACTTGCCGACGTTGTTCTGTCCCGCAATTAGATTCACCTTGGAAAGCGGGTAGAAGTAGACCATCGATTCACTTGCGAAGCTCCGATAACCGCCAACTGCCAAACCCTGGATAAAACTCATGCGCAATCTTCGCAGAGTCGATGTGGCTTTCTTCGTTCGCCTCGCGAGACCAGGCACTCCACCCCTCCCCCAAAAGGACAACGGGAGGGAGGCAATAGGCCCGCCCGACCGAAGCAGGAAACCGCAGGAACACGTCCTTGCTTGACATCGCCGAGTCATTCGCGAGGAAATGCGCCCCCGCCGTGCGGGCGAACTCCGAAGTAGCGCTGTCTATCACCCTCGGTGTTTTGGTGAGATGCGCAATCGCCTCGGCCAGCCTGGCGGACAATCTTCACAATCGCATTTGCACCTACGGGCTGCCATCACGTCACACCCATCACCGCCGACGCCCACACCCAAGCCCGATGCACCTCTCCGGCCGGCGTCTTCCATTGCACCGCC
>Ga0247741_1001556_pt1 | contig 12738 bp, 13 predicted proteins | sample UWRJL213509R2_FD_180945 | JGI IMG/M metagenome (GOLD analysis project Ga0247741, IMG submission 180945) | Plant litter microbial communities from Arlington Agricultural Research Station in Wisconsin, United States - UWRJ-L213-509R-2 | ecosystem: Environmental > Terrestrial > Plant litter >... | reverse complement strand
AATGACCCCTAGTGAATGTTATTTGAGGCGTCAGCCACACAGTAACAGGGTGGCTACAGAACAGGGCCTACCCCATGACCTCGTCCTTCCTGATGCTTGAATGCTTCGACGCTCCATTTCATGGGATCCGGTAGCCCAGAATAATATTGCACCAGCTGCGTCTGGAGTGTATTCAATAGCTCGTAGTTCGGCTCACTTGGGGCAACGAGCGTACATGCCCGACCCCTCCTTCCATTCAGTACGTTCGCAATACGGCCACAAAGTACCATGAGCCTGACGATGTGTACAAAAGGGGTGGGCTGAACGATTTCGGGTAGACTGGTGGTGTCGTCATATGAACGGGCTGGCTCGGGTACAAAGTCGTCGTCTGTAGGCAGTGGAATGTCGATGATCTCCTCAGAGATGGTGGGTGGACGGCCAGTAGCGAATGCGAGTACGCGGTCCTGGAATCACTATGAAGGAAACATAAGGGGGGCATGGATGTATGAGATACATACCGTAATGAATAAGCTCCAAAACAGGAGCCGCGTCCGTACCACATGGGCGGATGATTCATATATGTCAGATATCTAATAAGTATCAGTTTAGCGCGCATGCGGGAACCCACTTTTTCGGACATCTTCACCTCATGAAGGCCGAGATCGATTGCCATTCGGATTGACATTCTGTCTTACACTCAGCCGCTTGCTTTCAGTGGTCATACTCATTACTTACCCAGAGTATTGCTGTTACACAGTAGACACAGCTAGTCAGTATGTGATATGATGACATGACGTCAGACAACGACTTACCCAAAGCCCACTTTCCGAGTTCTTCATGAAAATGTCACATCAAGTTATGTAGAACAATGGATTTGCTCACCTGTCCGTAGTTCGCCCATGATAATAGCAGAAGTCCAGTAACAACATCGGTCGTTGGAAGATGAAGAAGAGGAATCACGAGCTCTTGTGCTTTGGTGATAAAAGGTGCACAAGCCTGTCGGTACGTTCATAAACGTGTCCGAAAAGAAGGCAAGAGAAATACCTTCATCGGAAAATCTTTGTTTTGGGGGTGGAACCTTCAGAACAATTGTCGTCAACCTGACGAGTCGAAGGTGGGTCTGGATTTGATGCCTACCGAGCACTAATTGCACAAATACCTGCAGTTAGGTTTGATAATTAGCCGTCAGAAGCGGGTGAGGAACGAGTAACGAGTAACGTACAATTCATCAGGAAAGCGGACATGGTCCCCGTTTTCAATCGCTCTTCCATCCTCCTTCGGCTAATGCTAGGAAAGTGCCCGCTGAGAGTCGAGAAAAATATGTCGAATAGAGGGCCATAAACGGTGGGATGTGGTAGGCCTGACTCATCGAACTCTGGAAGCTCGGGCTGAGAAGGCGGTACGTTATCCGGGAGAGGAGAACTCAGATCGGAATGCGGCGCGTTTGAGCGTGGCTGCAACTTGAGCGAGATCCTATTGATTCCAGGTCTTGATAGAAGTTTGAGAAAATGAGCAAGTGTTCGATATATGATGTATAGAAGAACTTACCGTATAGCTGTTGATCCTGACTGGCATCAAATGGTTAGCACGGAGGTCACTGGTCAGGTGTCAGGTAAGCTTAACTTACAAAGCGGTAGTAAAATAGCTCGAGATCTTCATGTCGTGCTGGATCCCCATCAATAAAGGCCACCTGCGACTCGATAGCTTTGAAGAGCCGTGGGTTTGTCTGTGCCTGCGTTGACGACGCCGGGCTGCTTGCAGCCGGAGAAGGTTGGCTCGCAGTAAAGGGCTTTGCCATTGAGGTTTGTTGCGGGCCGTTGGGAGGCCAGAGAAGCGATGGGCCTACCACAGGGTCTGGCGGAAACGACCACATATTCGGTGAACTTGTCGAATGCATCAACGGGTTCTACTGTCCTTCAGTACGCGGACATCAAGAAAGGCAAGTTACTCACCCACGAGAGCATGTCTTTTGGCGTTGGCCCAGAGTACATGAACTGAGAGGACATTGGTCTTATAGCACTCTCCAACATCGACTGAGCGAACGCGGCTTCTCGTTCCCTCCTTTCCTCCTCCTCCATTTCCCTTCGCGTCCGCTTTCTTTTCCTGCCAGATGGCCAAATGCACTCCTCATTTGCCTTTGTGCAAGCCGCACAGACAGGTCTGTCACCAGAACACCTTGCCCTCTTGGTCCGACATCGATGGCACGCTAGGGGTACCCTCTTGTCCGTCACGGATTCCAAGGTTGCGCTGCTGCGTTTCCTTGAGTGATTGCCACTTGTCGAGGGGGGACTCCCTCCAGGTTCGGTTAGCGATCCAGACGACGACATGATAGTAAGTAAGACGAGACTAAGAGCGATATGGATTGATAATTAAGGCAAACCCAAGCCCTCGGTCACAAGGATAAACCATTTCGCGTGATCTGGGGTATACCCATGTTGGGATGTTACGTAATACTCAAATTCGGCTTCTGCCATCGGGGCATCTTCGGGATAAATCCATGTAAGCAGAGATGTGGATGTAGCAGTCAAATCATAGTAGGAAGCACATTACTAAAGGCTTCGCTCTTCATTTAACCTTAAAATTGATTATATCAATCGGCGGTAACAGTTTTTTTCAGGTGGCGTCTGCACTTCGCCACGAGTTGCCGCAAGGCCGACGTTGCGGCAGAGGCTGAAACGCAACCGAAAAGATCGGTCGGCCCTTATTCCAATAACCTTATAAATTTGGTTGACTTATGTTTGAAGGGGAAAGGGTACCTAAATCAAGCTGAGACATGCTTGAAGTTGACATCGACAGCTTCTCGTGGATTCCAAGATAATCCCTGTAAGCTCATTGACTTCGCTTAAACAAGTGATGTTACCATCTTTGGTAAATATTTCTTCTTTTATCACCTCGGCTCAGAGCACTATTAATATACACCAATCTTATCCAAATCAGATCTCCAACATGAGTACGGCTATTAGTCTATCGCAACCCAAAAAAAGCTGACTGCACCACGTCTAATATACGCAGCTAACTTGAAGGAATACGAGAATCATTAGAAGCAACAACATATAGCAGGCTATCTTGTGGATTAAATTTTGGAGCTGGCGTTTGCTGCATATGCGTTGAAAAATAAGCGCCCATATTACTGCTGATTAAATCTTCCCACACTATCAGTCCTTTGGAGATCGATCAGGTTTGGTATATTCGTGAGACAGACATACAAAGGTGCGGCAACTACAATACAAACACATAATATGACACTAAGAGCTTGATTACACTAAATTGAAAACAAATTTAGGACACATGAAATCCGAAGTACGGAGTAAAGTAAACCTGAATGGATAGACTAAGGTTAACTAATGGCCATGACCGAATTGCTTTGGATGAGAGCCAACTTGAGGGACACTTGTAAAAGAAACAGAATCAGACGCTAGCAGAATCGCTCTCCTTCTCCTTCAAATACGTGTTGGATGGAGTCGTTGTGGGCTGTGCAAGCTTCTCACCCGGCCACTTCTTGTTGGCCCACTTGTTGATCTGGGCGAGAGCCGCAAGCATAAACACGAAGACGCTAGACGATCGAGATCAACGGAGACAGATATTAACAAATGAAGGTTAACTAACCACGTCACTGAGAAGCCTGGAACAAAGCGAGGTCCAAACTTCGATGGCCAAAGGAAGGAACCGTAGATGGATGCACTAGAAAAATCAAATGAGAAAAGGCCATGGCACAAGGAAGGAAATGACTGACGAATTCCCAAGAGCATTGACCAGCGCAATCGCAATGGCTCTCTTTTCAGCCGGGTGATCAATTATACTCGACACCCATAAAAGGGTAAGCGGACATGCAGCATAGATACCCCCAACCCCAAAACACAGGAAAGCGTATTTAACCTTCTTGTTAGTCGCCGCAACAGTGATAATGAAACTCACGCCCGCCATCAATGCGGCGATCGTGATATAGTTGGCCCGCTCTTTGCGCCAGTCAGAGACGAAGCAAAAGCCGAGGATGCAAACGAGGGCGACACCGTAGACAGGGATGGTCATGTACTGCGCGGTGTAGCCTTTGTACCCGAGTTGCGAGACAAGAGTGGGGATGAAGTACTGGATGGTCTGAGAACCTGTGGCGAGCATGTACATAACAACAAGGACCCAGGTGCGCCAGTCGGTGAAAGCCATGCGTATGGCTTCATTGTGCGTAGGTTGGCCACTGCCACCTGTGTTACCAATTCCATCGTGAGTGAGTCGTTGAACGGCGATGAACTACAGCACATTAAGAGTTAGCATTGAAGGTTTGATTGTGGATAAGTCGGTGTACCTTCTCCTCTGGGGTGAGCCATGGAGTAGTGCTTGGCCAGTCTGGGAGAATCATCCAGGTAAATAGGGCTATGATCATAGAAGTCAGTCATGTTACACCTGCCACCAGACTGTTAAGTAACTTACCAGCGAAGCAAGACCCAACACCCTCAATAAGGAGTAGCCACCTCCACCCGTCGATTCCTCGAGCGAACTTCAGATGATCGGTGATGACACCGGCGAGGAGACCAGAGAAGGCACCCTGGATATGGAAAAATCAGCACCATCACCGAAACGCAAGGAGGGATCGACTCACAGAAACGGCAGTAGCGGTGTAGTAAATCGAGTAGCGCTTCGCGAGTTCATGGCGCTTGTACCACGAAGAGAGGTAAAAGGCGATTCCAGGTGCAAAACCAGCTTCTGCAACACCAAGAGCAAAACGCACACCGGCCAGAGCTTGCCATGATTGAACAGCAGCCATGCAAGCAGCAACAGCGCCCCATGCGAAGCAGAGAACGGACAGGCTGCGAGTAGGGAACAGGGAATCAGATGGATGCTACCTGCTCCAAATCAAGTTTAACATACTAGATGGATGGTCTGAGACGAGTAAGAATCATGTTTGAGGGCACTTCGAAAAGTACGTAGGAAACCTATTGGAATTGGTTAGATAACACATCTTCAAAAGTGTACAGAAAGTTCTTACGAAGAACATGAGTAGGATGATCGAATACTGATTCGAATCGAACCCCAGCCCAGCTTGCATTCCTCCAACCTTCGCGTTACCGATGTTGGCACGATCTAGGTACGAAAGCGTGTACAAGACCCATATAGTCGGTACCTAGTCGAAGTGGTTAATGGTGGTACGCGACGTGAAAGAGGTCAGATACTCACAATGCGCTTGTCGATCTTGCGTACCAAGGCCTTCTCAGCCTCTGAGTTTGGTGTAAAGACTGCCGTCGATGGGTCAAAGTCCGAGAAGGACGATCGATTCGATTTCGGCATGGTTGGTGTAGAAGAAGTGGCGGTGATGCTGGGAAGTCGAGAGAAGGAGACAAGACGTGGGTATCGGAGAGCAAGACCTTGTCTTCGTTTCCAACAACCCGACCTTTTATCCTACGCCTGCCCTGGAGAGAAAAGAGGTACTAGGTCGAGGTCAATTTCTTGCTTTGGTACCGGTGTCTTCACCACTCTAATTCTAAACGCTTCAAACTCCAACCCCTCGCACCCCTAACTTAGGGATGATATGTGTCCGGATGAATAGGCTGGAAAAGGTATCTGGCGGTACCACCCATACCAGGTTGACAGGAACTAGACCATGTGTCCTCTGCCATTCACCTCGGCCTTCGTCATCGCCTTGTGTAAGAAATGCTTGTCATACAATCGTCCCGGGCGGAGGAGTTCGAGAGCCGAGACCTTCAATAGAACCCTCTCTCTCTTTTGACATATGGGTCGCGTAATTGAGGACAGGAAAGTGTTCAAGAGAGAACCGGACCCGACGGCGTCGCTCACGCCTTTCCATGGTGTTTACGAGTGTTGTTGCCATATCCGAAAGGAGTCTTTCCTCCCCGCACGAGCTTGGAGATGCGGGGTAAGTACATCGATGTCGTTCTCCGGAGAGATGCTCTCTCAACTCTTAAGTACGCAAACGCAGCGTACTTAACATCTAGATCTAGCGAATAACAAACTGATAGCAAACCCCAATCTCGCCTCCACTCCCTCTTTCTGCACGCAAAATGTCTCTTCAGGGCAACCTTACGCTCGAAATTCTTTCAAAAGCCGAACGTGCGGGATACGGTATCCTTGCTCAAACTTGGTATGTCTCCCTTCGTATACGAATTTCGATTACTGATCATCTCATTCAGCTATGACACTCAGATGGCAATAGCCCTCGTTCGCGCTGCAGAACGCAGTCGCAGCCCGGCTATCTTGCAATTATTCCCTATTACACTTGCTTACGGCAAGGGGCCCTTCCTTAGATTTTGTCTTGATCTGTAAGTCGTCGATCGTTCTTAAACGCAGGGGTTTACTGAATTGCCCTTTAGTGCGCACCAGGCATCTGTGCCCATCTCAGTTCATCTTGACCATGCAACCGACCCAGATCACCTCGAGCTGGCTCTTAGTCTCGCCGAGCAAGGGATTGCCTTTGATAGTATTATGGTAGACGCTAGTCATGCTGAAGCAAGTGCTTGTTAACCACCAGACTATGCGAACGAAAGGCTGACCGACAGTACGAACTTGCAGACAGACGAAGAGAATATTGCGCTCGCCAAACCTTACGTTGATCGAGCTCGTGATGCTGGCGTTGCTGTTGAAGTTGAACTCGGACGTCTTGAAGGGGGTGAAGCTGGCCTTAGAATGATCTCTGACGCCAAGCTCACTGATCCTGCGAAGGCGAAGACATTTATGGAAGAGTACGCAAGCTTTCTGCCTTTGGAATTTTGACCTTAACACTTATCCTCTTTTGATCTCAGAACGGGGGCCATAATACTCGCTCCCTCTATCGGCAATCTTCACGGTTCTTACATCAACCCTCCTAACTTCCGTCAGCAAATGTATGGTACCTCTCCTTCAAATGAACAAGCTTGATTGACCTCTTTCCAACAGCTTGAAAGATTTACATTCTCAATTTGCTTCTCGCGTTCCCATATGTCTGCATGGCACCGACGAGCTCCCTGATGAACTCTTCGTGGAATGTATCAAGAATGGCGTCAGCAAGATCAACGTCAACTCGTGGGCGCGTGATCCGTATGTTAAATCTCTAGCAGATGGATTAGTAAACAGACCGCTCCCGGATGCGGTCGAGGATGCGACTGAGGTATTTGCAAAGGTATGTGATAGGTTCTTCCAATTGTTTGGCTCGGCTGGGAAGGCATAGGGATGGATTGTGATAGACAGTTGCACCCATATCGATTGATACATTTTTAAATCATTCTTGGAATTGAGATCTCTTTCATACCGTTCTAAGTTCTTGGATCTCGCCCCAAAGTGTGCGTTTGTTTGACATGCGCCGGTCTTGCAGCGTGCTTAAATATGCAATTCTAAATATAGATCGACATTAAGCGCCCACGCTTACCCGGTTGATGAGTTGATCTGCAGCGCCAGGACATGAACATAGAATTTCTGACGCTAAAGGGACTTATGAAGTATCGAGTAAAAAAAAAAGACCTTTACGAGCTAAGTAAAAAAAAGTATGACATGATTTTGAATGGGTGTCTCTCAAAGGCATTGTTTCCGGACAGACCGAGTACTACTAAGTGTACATGTTATCTACTTTTGGTAGTCACGAAACATCTTTTCCGCCTGAATCTGAGTAAACCGGCAAAGGGGGTATAAAATTTTAGACAGAGAAAATATCTACTACATCCATTTCCGAAACTTGTAAAATTTCAGGCACATCCAGCCACAACCTCATACTGCGCGATCAGATCCACTTTCGGCGCCGATGGTGACCTGGAGTCAAACTCATACCCCAACCACTCCTTGACAAGTCTCCTCGCCAACTCGATCCCCACCACGCGTTGGCCCATGCAGAGCACCTGAGCATTATTGCTCAAGACAGATCGCTCAACTGAGAAGCTGTCGTGTGCGGTGACGGCACGGACACCGGACACCTTGTTTGCTGCAATCGCGACGCCTTCAGAGGAAATATATGTCAGCACATACGTGGGAGGCAGACATGGTGTGCAAGAGGTCGTACCCAATCCTGTTCCGCAGATTAGGATCGCTCGGTCCACTTCACCTGTTGCCACTTTCTTGGCCGCAGAAACGGCCACATGAGCGTAGGCGGTGTGCTCGTCTTCGCCGACACCTACGTCCACAACATCTGCAACGCGTGGGTCTTTCAGCAGGTCGGCTTTGATTATTTCCTTGTACAAGAGACCTGCATCCTGAAGGAGGAATTCATACAGACGGTTTACAATGTTAGATGAAAAGGACTTACGTCGCAGCCAACAGCAACACGCCACTTCTTCGAGCCGCCATTGATTCTAATCATAGTAAGGTAGAGTTTTGAGATGAGAGGTGGGGAAGTGAGGAAGTGAAATGTATGGGAGCTGCGCTGTTGTATGCCAACCAACACCACTGATATCGCTTATTCTACATACCCCGCCGACTCGAATATCCAGAGGAATTAAGGATGCATTCTGACTCAAGCCGGAAGACGCTCACCCGGGACGATACACACTCTGAGCATCCACAACGCCCCTTTAGGTACTTTTTGTTCCCTTCCAGCAAAAACACTTGGCGCGGGAGTGACAAGCCAACGCCGTGATCAAGGACTCACCCTTCCATCCACCCGGCCATGAGAATTTCTGGCATATCTTGCTCCGCACAATATCCTGTCCTTTATGACCCCATGATGTCCTGGGGAAGCGATTGCGGGGAAGCGGGACGATAGACTTTTGACATTTATCTCCAGTGGTCCATCATCCGGATGTAATCTGTCCAGGATCGGCGTGGATTAAACTTGGGTTAAACATAGCTCCGGGGTCTGGCTCCTTACTGGAGTTCAAGGCGTCAAGTCCACTGGACCAAGGGCTTTATATAGTGAGTTTAGAAGCACGCTCTCTACACGTTCTCTAGCCTTTCAACCTCCAAAACCCACTTTCCTCAAGTAAAATGACCAACACTGTCCTCATCACTGGCGCCGCCGGATGGCTTGGTGGCTTGGTGAGTCTGTCTTCAGCATGTGCACAGGTTGAGGAACTGATCTAGCATTTTTAGCTCGCAACTGCCATGCGCGATGATCCTCGCACCCCCGATGTCAACCTAATCCTCGTCGACATCGTTGAGCCCAAGGCTCCGGCCAACTCGAAGACCGTCACAATCAAGGCCGACCTGACTGAAAAGGCGCAAATCGAGGCCCTGTTCAATACGAAGTTTGGGATCCCAGACACCATATATTGCTTGCACGGTATCATGTCGCGGGGGTCAGAAGATAACTTCGAGCTTGGCGTTCGGGTATGAGATCTTTGTGCGTCTATGTAGCCGGTTTTCTGATACCTTCGCAGGTGAACGTCGATTCTGTCCGCTCGTTGCTCGAATCGACTCGTGCGTACGGAAAACCGCCAATCAAGTTCATTTTCACGTCCTCGTTAGCTGTATATGGGGGACCTTTGGTACGTTAATATCTACGATTAAATAAGAACATCGCTCACCTCTCTGATTCAGCCTGATGTTGTCACACCTTCAACGATCGCCACCCCGGAGGGTTCGTACGGCATGGGCAAGCTCACCTCTGAGTTGATGGTGAACGAATATACTCGCCGTGGGTGGGTGGACGGTCGTATCATGCGCCTCCCCACCATCGTCGTTCGCCCAGGTGTCCCCTCCAATGCAACCTCTGCCTTCATCTCAGGAATCATCCGCGAACCCCTCAAGGGCATTGAGGCCACTTGCCCCGTTGGTGACTCGTTCACCTCTCCCGAACTCTCCCTCAGAGCCTGGGTGGCTTCGCCGGAGACAACCATCAAGAACTTTGTCGTCGCGAAACACGTTCCCGCTGACAAGTTTCTTGCTCATACACGCGTTGTTTGCCTGCCAGGTTTCACGGCCACGATAAGGGAAGAACTTGAGGCGTTGGAAAAGGTCGCTGGGCCTGAGGTGCTTAAGCTTGTCAAGTTCAAGGATGATCCAACAAATCGTCGGATCGTGTCTTCCTGGCCAGCTGCGTTCGACAACACGTATCCATTGAGCTTGGGATTTGTGGTGGACCAGGGTGGCATGGAGCCCATAGTGCGACAGTTCAAGAAGGATGTCGAGGCTGGAATTGCATAATGGATTTGCAATGTACTACACGTGTATTTTCTATTTTTCGTATTTAACTTGAAACACGAATTGATGGCCGATTTGTTTCTCGTGACCTCGTCTGGCAAACGTCTTCCATGTGGTGGCCACAGAGCGCCGAAAATGGGTGATTGCTATTGGTCAAGCGAGGCGGATTCCCACAACCAAGGAGTTCACGTATTACCGTTACACCCATCATCTGCCACAAGCGACACCACGACAACATCCAGGTGCGCGTACTAACAGAGTCGGATATTATTTAGTACTGAGACGTATATCTGACATTAGACGCTATCCTACAATATGGTCGACCCTGTGGCTGAAAAATCTGGCTTTCTACGGATGTACATGTCCAACCACCCAGACACACTGGTTGCATACGCAAAGTGGTTTGGAAAGGTGCAGGACCCTATCAAGAGCGCTGAAATGGCTGCCATCGACAGCAAGGTACGTGTCCTTAACTATGTTCAGTGTCCGAGCGCGGAATGACGATGTTCTCAGAGCATGACCTTGGTTTGTACGTTCAAGAATGGGGAGAAGAGGGATGTCAGGGTGCCCATTGAACCGCCTCTGAAGGGCTATGAGGACGTCAAGCCTCGCCTCCTAGAAATGAAAGCATTCGCACAGGAGGGTCTGGGGATGGTACGTGAGGTTCCTACACTTGTCTCTCATCTATTCACCCTTCTTCGTCACGATCTGCCATAGATCAAGGTTCCCAAAATCAACCAGTTCTTCTTTCCTCGGCAAGCAGTTGTATCCAGCTGTGTTATCCTCTTCTTCGTCTATCTTTATCATTTCGTTGGGGCGGCTTCACCTTGGGCTCGACTCGCTAACCTATACCAAGAATGGCTTGGGTCGCTTATGATTGTCATTCCCTATTGGACAACTCTGGTCCTCCACGTCGGCGAGGCTCTTTATACGTCCATATTATGCCGGAAGCATTCAACTGGATTAGTCCTCGGTGTGAGTTCTGTTTCATGAGTGACTCAAGGTCCAAGGCTGATCTCATCTGACACACATCTTAGGCAGCATATGTTCTAGCGACGCTGATCGCTGGATACCCTATCTGGACAAATCTGAGAAAGAAAATTCAAGAGGCCCGAATTGATTCTGTGATGAAAATCCAGTAGAATTTGGGTAACACCTGTAAGTACGTGCAGATACATCATTGCAGTTAATTGGTACAACACATCTTCGACGTAAGTACGCATGTACGACGCTTTATCACCTGAAATTATACGAAACCAAGTTCAAAAAGTGCAAGGGTTAGATCACAACACGACGCACAACGCACAACGACGTGAACAATGAAGAATGATACCCAGGCAGAAAATCACTCGTTGGATTCTGGACTCACTGGCACTGTGTCATGTAACCACAAATAAATTGACTTGAAATATGGCTGCTATTTCAAAGGAACTTCCTTGAGTTTCTGCGATGCCAACAGCGATGCGTCGACGACGCTCACTCGATCAAGTGACCAACGAGATGGCTCAAGTTTATTGGTATTTAACATTTAGACTATTAAAATCGACATTCGTAGCAGCATCGAATCGAGTTAATCCTCCTCAAGAAGTAAAGAGTTTCGCCTCTTCGCGCTTCTCCGAATCATGCCATTCCTCGCGATTATTTCGCCAGTTGGCAATGGTCCGTGAGGATCATTATAGGTGATGTCGAACTTCATCCCATCCGCAATGTAGACCGCCATACGTGAGTGAAAATCGATGGTTTTCTTGCACCACGTCGGCGATATCATAATTGTTTCAAGTTTGGAAATGGTCGCTGCAGCCATACGCCTTTGAACGAAGTGTAGGATATCGGCCTCCGGAATCCAGGAGGGACCACCACGTAGTTTAAAGGACTGAAGGTGAGGCCATGCGTTTTGCTCGGTATAACCTGGTGTGAGGAGGTTGAGAAAAATCTTGAATAAGTGAGGATCGATGGGAAGTCTTTTTTGAGCACGCAATTGTTTGAGTCCCGAAGGGCCCATCGCAACATGGGAGAAATTGGTAAGGGAGGCCTCCGAAGATGGTCTTCAAATCTGACAATGTAAGGAAAAACAGATCTGTCACCAAATGTTGGATTTGACCGCCTGAGCAAGAGATAAGGCTAATCAGAGGGGATGGTCGACTCGAAGGCATATGCGAGCAATGATAGGATATTCTGCGAAGAGAAGGGACCTGAAGGCATTCAAAAAGACTTGACATTCCCAGGGCATAATCCTCAATTGAAAGCGACTCGAGGTAGGTTAAAGTGATAAGTGCACTGGGGCTGACAGCATCAGACGAATCTGCGACTTTCAAGGAGCAATGCGTCAGGGAGATGCATTTCCGAAAAAGAATATGTGCTTCTGCAAGCGAGATAAACTTGGTTGAGCCTGAGGGATCGACAGTCTCACGCAAGGCGAGATTCGTGATGTTTTGCCAGGAAATGTCGAGGGATGACACCGGCACTGGTAGATGGACGAGCCGAAGAGAGTGAAGCTTCGGCGCGTTGAACAACCCGCTGGATCCCCACCTCTTGTCGTGCGGTGACGGCGTAAACCCGAGTTCCAAGCGCTTGAGCATTGGAAGGTGTCGAGAAGGTATTTGGGCTAAAACGGTGGATAGGTCGCCCAAGGGTACCGTGATATCAATATCTTCCCAGCGATTGACATGCCGCAAAAGGATCTCCAAGTAAGGCTTTATGCGGCTTGAT
>Ga0247741_1001555_pt1 | contig 12738 bp, 10 predicted proteins | sample UWRJL213509R2_FD_180945 | JGI IMG/M metagenome (GOLD analysis project Ga0247741, IMG submission 180945) | Plant litter microbial communities from Arlington Agricultural Research Station in Wisconsin, United States - UWRJ-L213-509R-2 | ecosystem: Environmental > Terrestrial > Plant litter >... | reverse complement strand
GACCAACTGGTCGACAAGGCCTCTGGGCAGTTCATCTACGCAACTACAATCATACCATACATCATGTTTGAATACCATTCACCAGACGAGAGGCTTGCGATCATCCAAGGTCTATTGGAGACCCCACCTGGTGATAAACCTTACCACAATCTTGACGAACTTTACACGCTCGTTGTTCGTAACGCTACCCGCGGAGACGACATCCTGAAAATCCTAGCGCTCTTGATCACCATCAATCGACTCATATCTACTGCAAATGCACCCGCTGGTACATTCGCACACCTGTGTTCTCCACTCAAGCTAGGCCAGATTCTCGGCCTCAAACGAGGGGAGGTCCGGCGATGCTTAAGAGACATGCATTCTGTGGTCAACGTCGGAGACGACAAGCACGATATCCAGATCTATCATAAATCATTTCCTGACTTTCTACTTGACCGTTCGCGATCGAAAGAGTTCGTGATCGATTTACAGGTCCCGCATGACTGTCTTTACTCCCATCTAGTTGGCGCTTCACAACACCGTGACACCATCCTTCGAGTCCTTGGCCAGGTTATGGTTGCTGAAGACATGCCCTCCGACGTGGACATCATTGGATCTCTCGCCAATACCGCATCCCCTCGCCGAATTGAGATCATCCTTGGGTTGGAGCCAGGGGACATTGCGCAAATTGTCAGGGATGTCCGCTTGGTGCTCCAAGTTGGAGACCCAGAGCAGGATATCAAGATTCAGGACCCCGCTTTCCATGATTTTCTGCTTGATCGATCGAGATCGAGGGAGCTATATGTTGATTTAGATGACGCACGCCTCACACTCCAGCTTGCGGCGCCTATTCGAAAGGTATTTGGTGCTCAAGGTATGTGCACAATATTATCCATGTATTCGCTTTGGAATGACGCCCTTCATTCATTCAGTTTTCTCCGGGGTCTTCCCTGGTCCAAATATGCCCTGGAATAACAATCCATCGATACAGCTGCAGGACATGTATGACCGAGTATATTCTCATCTAGTCATCAACTCACCAAATCGAGACACCATCCTCCAAGTCCTTGGACAAATTATTGTTGCCAAAGATATGCCGCCTGATGTAGACGCCATCGGTATTCCTGCAAACGCCCCATCCCCCAAGCGGATCACGGCAATTCTTGGACTAAAGCGCAACCTGGTGATGCAACTTGTCACAGAATTTCATTCACTGCTTGAAGCCAGAGATGAAGACTCAGATATCATGATCCATCAGCCGTCTTTCCTTGAGTTCCTACTTGATTCGTCTAGGTCGCAAGAGCTGTATATTGATGTCAATGATGCTCTACGCAGTCTCCGACATGCACATATCAGGATAATTTTTGATACCGAAGGCATGTAACTGCATAATCTTCCACTTTCCGGTCTGTTATACTAATCTCTATATGACTTCGTCACTCAGTTTTTTCAAAGGTCTTCACAGACGTGTATTCAAGCGAGAACTTGAATACAGTCTCCAAGCTCGTGGAGATCGCTCTTGCGCGCTGTAAGGATGCTGAGATATCGCTGGAACTCTATAAATTGCTGCCAAACATCGTCTTTGGTAAATATGAGTCATTTGTGAGCTCAGCGCCCTGGAAGCGACACCCTGCCACAAAGAATCTGAGGCAGATCTGCACGACTTTAACAGTCCGTGGGTTCCATCCTCGCCATTTTCTTGAACTAAATCATTTACATTCAGGAGAGTGGATTTACCGGTCTCCGTGAACCCAATGTTGACGCGAGACTGAAGCTCTTTTGGAGTACCTTCACCTGGGAGGTTGTACCAGACGCCAACGCTGCTCAGACGAGATTGCGCATAGAGTATGTCAAGTTGATTTGACCTTGTGTACTCACACTCATTCATCTGGTAGTTTGTATGATACCGATTCACACTACACCCAAACATTGGAGGTACGAAACGTTACAGCCCAGGCCTGATGTACGCTACTAAAATCGGAACAGTTCTTGGCCAGAATATCCGGCAGCAAGGTTTCGGGCCTATCTAAACACAATCGTCTTAAGAATCATGTTGAACTCAAGGCTCCTAATAAAGATGACCCCGTCATTCGCTTCGCCATTTGGGATGTCTCAAATATCAAAGATGGCACTATTGGATTCTGGTAAGATAGTTCCTTGTACTTTGTTTTGCCTGATTTTTGTCTTGTGTTTGAAACAGGTTCTACGATGAAACTCACGGTCATAGCAGAACATACAGAGTAGAATTTCCCCAGGTATACAGTCCCGGAGAAGAGGGGGAGGCACAGGCATGGGAGGTGCTCGCATCCGCTTGTCGCCAGTGCGAGTGGTTGAGGTAGTACATGGGTTTCCGGTTGTAGATTAGAGGTATCATCGTTTAAATATCAGATTCTTCAGGCGCAGTATCCCTTTTCTTGTCCATTAGCCTCGCCTTGGAAGTGAGGTTTGGGCTTCTCATCCGAGATTTCTTCATTAACTATAGAAACCTGACACTGTCCAGGTACTGAAGAGGCAAATGTGGCTTTCTTAAGCAGATTTCATCATTCATGTCTGCTTTGTCCGAGTATGCATGTATCTCACTATTGAACTGGTCGGAACACCGGATTAGCTCGCTTGAGGTCGAGATCGATGTGACCTCCACTCTCAACATTACATCGAGGCCAATAATACAATCACCTTACAATGGTACTATTACTTTGGCAAGAACGTGATGAAGTTCCTATATAGACGGACTAGTATGTATTCGTAGGCGTCAATTTAAGCGCCCAGGCTTGAGAGTATCGATACGCATTTCGAGCCCACATCCAACTAGCCTCAGACCCTTCCATATATAAGTATAAAATCCGTTTTCGACCATAGCCAACAGTAGCGTAAAAATATTTGGACTGGAATAGCAAGGTTGAATAAGCGTTGGAAAGCTTAGTCTCAAACGGTCCTCAGGCTCTGATCAAAAGAAAGCCGCGCCTCGGCGAACGCAGCCCTCATTGAGTAGCCGCATAAAACTAGACTATTGGGTATTATATTGACCTGCCAACTTATCAAAACGAGACGACGACATCACATTACCTCTACCCGACCATCCTACCGTGCCAATACGAATATCGACCTAACAGTGCGCCTCAGCCATTTTACACCATGCAATTTAGGTTTTAGCCTCAGGTGTTGGGCCTGCAGGTACATGCGTCAATATCAAAGTCATCTGAGAGAGATTGAAACGGACCCTGAATGATATCCAATTTCGCAAGTGCGGAGGTTTATTTGGTGTTGGTGCAGTGGCCAGGCGTTCATAAGCGATTGTTGGCGTAGAGGAAAACGAGAGTCCGTCGGCCGACCACCACCCAGCCCATGGTGAAACAGACTCCAAGAAAAACAACTTCACAGCTCGTAAGTACAAATTCATGCGTGCGAGAGACGCCGCCTGGGGTGAATGCCCTACTTGAAGAGCCATTGATCACTCAGTCCTGAATGAACGGGAAGCTATGGATCTACTTACCCTCAAGCACTGTCCATAAACGCTACAGCGGCCTACGCGTCGAAGCACCTAAACGCGGCCGCGTTAGTGCACTGCGAGAATCAACATTCAAAGGACCAACGCACTCAATTGAACCTCGTCGGCGATGTCATGGCTCAGGACGTTTCATACCAAGGTCCACTTGCTTATGAAAGTGCTCTCAACTTGACGAAGTCGGCTGAATGCGGAGGAGTGTCATTCGGCATATAGGAGCGAATATATACACCGTGGCTGAACGCTAAGCGCAAGTGTAGAGGGCCTGCCGGGATGTTTGAAGGGAGTCATGTACGAGTAGAGGGTAGTGGCAGACCACTGAAGAAGTTGGGGTAGAACGAGCCACTATGTCCGCATGGTCAATGGGGCTTGAAACTTTGTGCGTCAAAATCAACACAGAGGAAGGAAGGTCCATCTTCGGCCGTCCGAGTGACATGGGTCTGCCATATGTTCCGAGTGAGACAGATGATGGCGACGTCGACCGTGAGGTTAAAATATGCAGTATGTGAAATCAGGTATGTGGACTAGACAAGGTCAATCGTGAGATTGGCGTGCGAAAATGAGGGAGAACAGATCTGACCAACTGTATCAGCCAGCGTACGGGGCTCTTCCCTCCAAGGTCGGCCAAACTTCTCCATCTCAATCACGGATTGGCTGTAGCATGCAGGATACGGAGGTTCCCCAGAAGCGTGGATAGTGATAGAGCGGAGAGACATGAAGAGCCAGAACGGTGGATGAATGGGTGGATATTGAGGAGGGCTTGGAAAGGCGTCGATAGTGGGCGAGCAGGCAGGTTCAGAGGGTGGTGAGCTGGGTGCGAGGGATAGACGTCATGCGCCTGTTGGAGGCATTTGGGCCACGGGCAGAAGATGGGGAAGATCGCAGGCATGGCTAGGAGTGGAAGCTGGAAGTCTGGACAGTATCAGGGAGTCAGATCGGACTTGGCAACGAGGATAAGAGTAGGACTGACCTATGCCTCAAAAAATTGGCTAGAGCAGGGCCAAGCGGTGACAAGTTGGGGAAAAGAGAGGAGACGGAGAATGGAATGTGAATGACGTCAACCGATCGGCGTGTTCACTCAAAACGGTGTTTGCGCGAGGAGCGGATGCATGGACCCGAGGCGACGTAGAATCAGACTGGAGAATGTTAGATCGGGGTCAGAGATGGAGCAAGACGCGAGACGAACTTACACTCTTGATTAAACTGAGCTTCATTCTGGGTAAAATTCGTGGTACGCTTCCTCCGAACATCTTTCTGTTGCCAGTCAAACATCCACGACCCGGGACCTTTCATGATAAAGCCCAGGCAGCTAAGCGAAGGGGAGGTCTTCAGAGGCTTGGGAGCGATAGAGCGGAAGCTTAAGACCAGTGATACTAGGAGAGTAGAAGCATCCAGCAGGGGCAGAGAACGGGGAGGTGGACAGAGCGCTCGGCGCAGTCACGGGGAAAATATTTTCCACGCCCCGTCTCAGCCAAATTCCAACGATCACCAAACCACAATCAGTGTCCTTTCGCTATTCCGATCTTGGGTTACATCGCTGCAGGCTAGTTGGTGCTCTCTCATACTTGATGGCCATAGCAGTTCTCTCTGTGCGCAGGACTCAAACAACAAGTCCAGCTTCGTCGACAATTCTCAGCGCTTCAAAAGCTGGTTCTCAGTGAGTGCCTCACCTCTTCAGGTTATGCGACACTGATTATTCCGCCTACCTATAGGTCACCTAGAGCGTCCTAAGCCGACAAACGAGCGCAAGACACCTCAAGAAGAGTGTTCTTGCCCAAAGCCCCCATTCACATGTGGTTGACCCTAGCGAATCGTTGGACGGCGTTGTCCCCTGTATGGCGTACGCAGCCCTCTGTCCTCGAAGGTCAACACCTCAGTCCACCTCAATGCATGGTTCTGTGTAACCCCGAAAGATATCAATACCCCATGGTGCTCACTGGTGACTGGTGACCTCTAGTGGACAAGATGACGGTTCACCACATTGGTGATTTTCAGATAGTGGAGGTATGTCGATCATCCAGCCTCAATTCTAATTATTTTCTGAACTCTACAGCTTTTTCTGCTTCTGATAGTAAAATTACTAACCCAAACAACCTCGAAGATCCCTCAATGCTGTATGCCTAACCTCTTATTCCCGTGCGTACGTATATGCCTGCTGTCACTTCCTTCTGAACTAAAATATATTATAGGTTCCAAAATGGTTTTCGATGTCGATGTCACATCATCTCCTACCGCGAGCCCAGGCTCAACACGGCAGTGGCTTAACACAGACTGCTCCATGTATCAAATCTTTACCAAGTCGAACACTAGTTGGATCGTTCCATAAGCTCGGGTAAGTTCCCTTCGCCGCTTGTCGATGTTTGACGCTTATTATTTTCTTGCAAAGGGCCACTATGACGATGTTACGGGCGTTCATCAGGCTGCTGCTTGGAGTCACTCAGATGACGGTGGGAATCCGAAGAGTGAGTTTCTTCAATTGATTCTCGTCTTTTACCTTGAGAGTACTTAGCCTGTATCACAGGCTCCAGGAAGCTGTTTGAACATCTAGTTATTACACAAAGAAAGACGATGGCGGACAACATATCAAGAATGCCACTTTTTCGGGCGCAAAAAATGTGCTAACGCCATCACGGCTTCCGCTACACCTACCACGACTCCGAATGTGGCGAAACCTACACTCCTAATTCTGCTTGCGCCCTGGGATATGTCATATTTGGTAGTGTCATGTGTGTCAATTTTGAGAGTTCGTAAATGAATTACAATTCTCCTCCCCGAAAGAGAAGCCATACTTTAACTTGAAGTGACTTGAAGTACCACCAATTCCAGCAAGCGATGGCGCCAACAGATATACTCGAGTATGGCTCTGGTTTCAAGATGATGGTCGATTGACCTTCATATCTGATAACCGAGGTTTGACGTCAAATTCAAGGGACGTACCAGTGGGTTGATAAGTTGGGTTCGGTCGTCCATCGTTCTCAAAGTCGATGCCTGATATACGCTACTAAAATCGGAACAGCTTTTGGCCAGAATATCCGACCGCAAGGTTTCGGGTCTATCTGAACGCAATTGTGGTGCAAATCACGTCGAACTCAAGTGTCCTAATAAAGATGACCCCGTCATTCGCTTCTACATTTCCTATAACCCAGATCTCAAAGATGGGTTAATGCATGTCTGATTCCTAACGTGACACGAGAGCGGCGCCGTCGACAACTGTTGTTCTCGGAACACCCTTCCTCGAAGTCCAATGAATAATTATTCCCTGGCTAGGTACCAACGCAGCCTCACAACCACTATCATACCAATGCAAACTCAATGGTATTTTATAATTACGCTGTACGATTTGAACCTCAACTTCAGGTATTATGCCTGGAGGTACACTCGTTAGTATCGAAATCGTTCGTGTAGATATTGATATTCACCTTGAATGGCCCTGACTTGGGATCCGCGAGGAAGGGTGTGATATCGTTTGAAGAGAAGTTGAGGTGTCAACATATCTTCAACACAAGTGTGGAGTTTTTTTTGGTAATAATGCTAGCAGCGGGCGCTTATATCGGTTTGGGCATTCAGAAAAACGAGAGTCTGCAAGTTGGTCGGCTGCCCGGCCTACGACGGAACAGAGAGACAGGTATGGTTTGTGCACACCAGAAATGTCGCCTTGTGTGATCGTGAATACCTACTTGAAATTTTCAGTCCTGAACGAATGGGAAGTTACGAATATGCTTACCCTCGAGCACATTCAATAAACATTATTACAGCGGCCTATGCGTCGAAGAGCCTCAGTGCACCGCAAGAGCAAACACCAAAGACTAACACCCTCAATCGAACCTCATCGGCAATGTCACAGCTCAGGAAATTTCACACCAAGTGTTCGCAAGATCGAAGGTCCACTTGCGCTCTCGGCTCGACAAAGTCGGTCAATCGCGGAGGAAGAGTCTCGTTCGACGTTAATATGGGAGCGAATATATGTACCGTGGCCGAACGCTAAGCGCAAGTGTAGCGGCCTGGGGGCATATTCGAAGGTAGTCGGTACGAGTAGAGGATAGTGGCGAGTCACGGTCGAAGTTGTGGTAGAACGCGAGCCATCATCTCCGCATAGGTCAACGGGGCTTGAGAAGTCGTGCGTCGAGACGAGTGCCGAGTGCTCAGAGGAAAAGAGGTCTATGTTTGGCCGTTTCAAACTAAATGCCCCATAACGATATAGAGGTGATTTGCTGGACTATGGGTCTCCATCCTGGGTCGATAGTGGGCAGAGGCGAACAATGGTGACGTCTGCCCGTGAGGCAAAAACATGGAGAGAGAGACTGTATGTGAGATCACGTTCGTGGACTAGAAGACGTCACTTGTGAGACTAGCGTTCAGAAATGAGAGATAATGAATGTGAATGACCTTCATTACACTAGCTCAAGTACGAGACTTTTCCAAGGTCGACCGAAGTTCTTTATGCCATTCTTAGATTGGCTGCATACGAAGGTCTCCAGGAGTATGCGCATTGACGGAAGCCAGGATGGTGTACGGATATTGAGGAGGGTCCATAAAAGCTCTGATAACGGATGGATAGGCTGCTTTATGGGTGATGATAGATGAGCTGGTGCTAGGACTAGACCCCTGCACCCAATGGTGATGTTTCGGCGACGAGCAGAAGATGACGCGGATTTGTGAACCTGGCGGAGAAAGAGATGTAGGATCGTGGGGAGAGGTCGGAATCCTTTCCGACGGAAAGGATCAGAGACAGATTGGTTCAGGTAGAAAGATGGGGAGGAAGTAACTAGCCTACGCCTTGATGCACCCGCAAGAATACCCAATATTTGGCCCCTTCAATTTGGGACTGGCGGTGATGGAGTTTGATGCCAGGTGAGGAATGATAAATGCTGTGGGTGCGGGAGGACGCACGGATGACGCGAAGTTGGCGGGCAAGGCAGTGTGTAGGATCAGACTCTGCGAGGGACCAGTGGTCATTCTCTCCAAAATTTACGGTGCGCCTCTTCCGAACGTTGCTTCTGTTGCCCGTCAAAGCTTTCAAAATTTCAAGGCCTAGCTATAGCGGTAAGGTAAACCAGAGGAGGGCAAGAGTGCGGGCACGCTAGATAGGCGCCGTGGACGGATCATGATCTCATTCACACGCCCTGTTGGTCAACAACCAAAGGCATTTCTTCCTAAGTACTTATACGATTTATGTAACTATCGTCCTCGAAGGTTGGCCCCTCAATGCACAATATTGTGCAGCCTCAACAACGCCGGCATCTCTTATCACAATGCTTACCAGTTGACTGGCGACTTCAGGTTATCCGGATAGAAATTCGATATGCAAGCGAGAAGCCTGAAGGCTGCTACCGATATATGAGGTCACGGCTCTATCACAACCAGTAGCATCAGGTGAGGCCGCATGTTGTGCATTTCGCTTATTCATGCCGCTGATTTTGGAAATTCGAAGTTTAGCATGGTACTTTTAGAGCAGTGGTCAACCTACCTATCGTCTTGACCCTCTACCGTCAGACAGTCAATGTATATAATAGCATAATTACATTGGCTACAACGACCAGCATCGCCCTCTTATTCATGAACTTGTCCGAATTCAAACCGTGTGTAAGTAGCAATCACCACTCAGTGTCAAACACAGCACCTTTCATTGACTGAACCTCGTGCAGTGACACCTTGTAAACCACGCTGGAAACTTGCCCAAGCGTATGTTGGTCTTGTTCCACCACCCTCAACTCTCTCATACCTCTTTGCTATCGGCTTCAGCACGAGAGGTCTTGTTTCGATTTGAACTCTCCCGCTATCCCTCTTAGGATCTCATGTTGCTCGAGAGAAACCGTTCTCCACCCATCGACGGATCTGGTGGGCTTTTCTCCCAAAACTTCAGTGGAACGGAACTGAGTAAGTTATTGCCTATCCACGATGAAAGTTGCTAGACTTATCTCCAATGATAGGCACTGGTGATGGTGGACAGGGCGGACGAGGTGGTGACATTGGCTGCAATAATGTCGCCCTCGGGCATCAGCAGAATCACATCAGCGGTTCCGTGACTGGTCCGCAGCACATTCAAGTTGCTGGAAACCAGATCAATTACAATGCCTCTCGGCTCAAAGGTAATTGATCGTCCAGCTTTGCGATTTTTGTCTAACCTTTGAGATTCAATTACCTAGGCAAAGACCTCCTCTATGAACGCGCCTCACCTGCCGCTCTGCCTGATTCCGAAGCGAGAATCGATCAACCGAGGTGCATGGAGGAAACTCGTATCGAACTAATCGCCGAGTTGGATGACTGGGAGAAGAGCCCCATCGATGCCGCAACCATGAAGTGGATGTTGGGAGGCGCTGGTGAAGGCAAGACGGCTCTGCTCCTCACATTTGCGGACCTCTGCAGACGGCACAAACGTTCAATGGGAGCATTCTTCGCGTCGAATCGCATCGCCGATTGCAGCGACGGCAGTCGGATCATCATCACACTGGCCGTTCAGCTCATGCAATCTCTGCCGTCCACTGCAAAGTACATCGACAAGGCTCTTCGTCAAGATCCTCAGATCCTCTCCAAGGGACGCGAGGTACAAATGAAGGCGCTCATCGTCGAACCAATCAAGCGGATAGCGACCTTGACGCGCTTTCTTTCAACCATCACCTTTGGGCTCAAGTCGTATCCAACTCTCATTGTCATCGACGGTCTTGACGAGGTTACGGGCAAGGAAGTCCAAACGGACATCATCAGGATCATCGGCAACATCATGAATGATATTCGCCTGCCCCTCCGCTTCCTTGTCTCTAGTCGACCGGAACCCCATATTGTTGAGGCTATCCAGAGTCTTCAATCCCGGTTTCCCGAGGACCGTGTGACTATCATGGACTTGCGGAAGGATGTTCTCGTTCATCGTGATATCCGGCGTTACTTCAAGAAGAAGTTCGAAGAGATTCGAGCTAAGGATGATGACCTACCACTGGACTGGCCGGGAGAAGATGTTGTTGACCAACTGGTCGACAAAGCCTCTGGGCAGTTCATCTACGCAACCACAATCATACCTTACATCATGTTCGAATTCCATTCACCAGAAGAGAGGCTTGCAATCATCCGAGGTCTATTGGAGACCCCACCTGGTGATAAACCTTACCACAATCTTGACGAACTTTACACGCTCATTGTTCGTAATGCCACCCGCGGAGGTGACATTCTGAAAATCCTAGCGCTCTTGATCACCATCAATCGACTCATATCTACTGCAAACGCACCCGCTGGTACATTCACACACTTGTGTTCTCCACTCAAGCTAGGCCAGATTCTCGGCCTCAAACGAGGGGAGGTCCGGCGATGCTTAAGAGACATGCATTCTGTGGTCAACGTCGGAGACGACAAGCGCGATATCCAGATCTATCATAAATCATTTCCTGACTTTCTACTTGACCGTTCGCGATCGAAAGAGTTCGCGATCGATTTACAGGTCCCGCATGACTGTCTTTACTCCCATCTAGTTGGCACTTCACAACACCGTGACACCATCCTTCGAGTCCTTGGCCAGGTTATGGTTGCTGAAGACATGCCCTCCGACGTGGACATCATTGGATCTTTCGCCAACACCTCATCCCCTCGCCGAATTGAGGTCATCCTTGGGTTGGAGCCAGGCGACATTGTGCGAATTGTCGGAGATGTCCGCTTGGTGCTCCAAGTTGGAGACCCAGAGCAGGATATCAAGATTCAGGACCCCGCTTTCCATGATTTTCTGCTTGATCGATCGAGATCGAAAGAGCTGTACGTTGATTTAGAAGATGCACGCCTCACACTCCAGCTTGCGGCGCCTATTCGAAAGGTATTTGGTGCCCAAGGTACGTGCACGATATTACCCATGTATTCGCTTTGGAATGACGCCCACGCCATTCATTCATCCAGTTTTCTCCAGGGTCTTCCCTGGTCCGAATATGCCCTGGAACAACAATTCATCGATACAGCTGCAGGATATGTATGACCGAGTATACTCGCATCTAATCATCAACTCACCACATCGAGACACCATCCTCCGAGTTCTTGGACAAGTCATTGTTACCCAAGACATGCCGCCTGATATAGACGCCATTGGTGTTCCTGCGAACTTCTCATCCCCAAGATGGATTACGGCAATTCTTGGACTAAAGCGTGATCTGGTGATGCAACTTGTTACAGAATTTCATTCGCTGCTTGAAGTTGGAGATGAACACTCAGATATTATAATCCGTCAGTCATCCTTGCTTGAGTTTCTACTCGATCCATCCAGGTCACAAGGGGTGTTTATCGATATCAGTGACGCTCTACTCATTCTCCGACGTGCACCTCTCAGGACAATTTTTGTTACCGAAGGTATGTAGCAACATAATCTTCCGCTTTTCGGTCTATTGTCACTAATCTCTATATCACTTTGTGATTTAGTGTTTTCAAAGGTCTTTATAGACTCATATTCCAGCAAGAACTTGAATACAGTCTCAAAGCATGTGGAGATCGCTTTTGCGCACTGTAGGGATGCTGAGATATCGCCAGAACTCTATGAAGTGCTGCCAAACATTGTGTTTAGTGAATATGAGTCATTTGTGCGCTCAGCACCCTGGACGCGGCACCCTGCAACGGAGATCTTGAGCAAAATCTGTGCGATTTTAACAGTCCGTTGATTTCATCCTCCCTATTTTTCTTGAACTAAATTATTTAAATTTAGGAGAGTCAAGTCACTGGTCTCGATGAATCCAATGTTGACGGGAGACTGAAGGCCCTTTGGAGTGCCTTCACCTGGGAGGTTGTACCAGACTCCAAAGCTGCTCACACCAGACTGGAGATATAGTATGTCAAGTTGATTTGACCTTGTGTTCTCGCACTCATTCATCTGGTAGTTTGTATGATACCGACTCACACTACACCCGAACATTGGAGGTATGATATGTTACAGCCTCGGCCTGATGTACGCTACTAAAATCGGAACAGTTCTTGGCCAGAATATCCGGCTGCAAGGTTTCGGGTCTATCTGGACAAAATCGTCGTTCAAATCACGTTGAACTCAGGGATCCTAATAAAGATGACCCCGTCATTCGCTTCGACATTTACGATCGCCCAGATATCAAAGATGGCACTGTTGGATTCGAGTAAGATAGTTCCTTGTACTTTGTTTTGGCTGATTTTCGTCTTGTGTTTGAAACAGGTTCTGGGATGAAACTCACGAGTATAGCGCACTTTACAAAGTCGAAGTTCCCCAGGTATACAGTCCCGGAGAAGAGGGGGAGGCACAGGCATGGGAGATGCTCGCATCC
>Ga0247741_1001554_pt1 | contig 12744 bp, 10 predicted proteins | sample UWRJL213509R2_FD_180945 | JGI IMG/M metagenome (GOLD analysis project Ga0247741, IMG submission 180945) | Plant litter microbial communities from Arlington Agricultural Research Station in Wisconsin, United States - UWRJ-L213-509R-2 | ecosystem: Environmental > Terrestrial > Plant litter >... | reverse complement strand
GACTCAGAAACAGGTAAGTAATTAGTTCTACGTATTCTCATATGCATTACTAACATTGTATACTAACTCTAGATATCTCCGGCAGCTCGTATGAGCCACTGCGATGTCACCCCACCTCTAGCTGAGGTTTTAGGGTATTTCGTCATCATCGGAGGTCCCAGACGCGAAGCCTAGCCACTACCACCACCTCCCCTCTCGTAGAGTCGTGAAATCGGCGCCACCACCTGTGCAAACGAGTGGGTGGCTTCTTTTCTCCAGCCGCGCCATCGCAAGTTGACGATTCAACCAAACGTCGAACCACCAGGTGCACATAGCAAGGAGGATGATGTTGCGAAGGTACATGTGCATTGGGGTAGGGGTAGTGGGAGAAAGGGCATGTCGGATGGCAGATGGGGCTAGCGCCTTGTTTTGCGAACGATCGTCCTCGAGATGGGAGGGGTCATGGAGGGAAGCACCTCTCCGGTTCGCGTTCGACGAGGATGTGCGGGTGCCGCATCACCTCTATTTTCGTGTTTTGCATGCAACGAGGATATGCGTGTGTTATCATCTTTCTCTCACTCATATGGCAGTCGACTGCCGCCACTGCCTCTCGTTCGCATCTCGCGTTCCATGTGCCAGCATCACCACCACCACCACTCATCCGCGGGTCTTGTTCGATGAGTTTGCCAGTCGCCTTCACCTTTCGTTCGCATGTCGTGTTCGGCGAGGGTATGCCAGCCATCCTCAGCTCGAGTTCGCATGTAACCTTCGATTACAGTAGCATGTACATAGATGTTGTCTCGTAGCTATAGGCAGTAGTATAGAATAACGATATTGTGTACACAATACCCTTTGACCTAGGTCGGGTCATGCCCGTCTGATTTTTGACCTGCTAATTGAACTCTACCTTTAATTTAGCACTCTAGTTCTATGGAGTTCTTATCCTATACGACCTCGCTATTTGAGCTTAGATGCAGCCAGAACTTGCTATTGTATCGACGGATGTCCAAAGCAGGTCCAGGTGGCAGCAGGCGCCGACGGTCCGGTCTTAACCGACCCTGCTGAGACACTTGGACCCTGCCAAAAGTTGCGGCGACTCGAGAAAAAGTTGCGGGACATCAAAAATAGTTGCGGCACTCAAAAGATAGTTGCGGGATATTTTTTACCCACTTTGACCGCCATACGTAGGCGAGTAGCACCATCACTCCTACAGCACCATCACTTCTTTCGAATATCAGAACGTCAGATTTTTTGGATTAATCTCGCATCCAACTCCGCAGTGGCATCCTAAATGATTGGCACCTGCGATTGCCCTATCTGAAATCATGATTTTTTTAATTACTAGTAGTAGTAGCCCGCCAATTTATATACATTAAGACAGAACGAAAGGTATCCACCGCGAAAAGAACTCCCTTGAACACGACCACTATTCAATCTCTAACTATGAAGTTTCTCCTCCAACTCTCCGCCGTCACTCAAATTGCGGTTCTCGTTCACGCACTAGGAATTACCATACTCCCTCCTGGAGGGATCGACATCGCCAAAGATACCGCCGAATACAAGGCTTGCAAAGCTGCTAATCCTGATACCGTCGTACGTGTTGCACGCATTGTTGATTATTTCTTTTTGACTACTACTCACACCTCCATTTAGTATGGGGTAATCCGCTATGAATCCGGTTTCACGAAGTTCCTCGAGTACAACGACTGCGCGCCGTTCCTCAAAGATGGGGCAAGAGTGACCAACGCGGTCTTTTGTCAACCAGTAACTTGCTACCCGTGCTCGTAAGTGCAAACAATTTTGTTGATTTTGTCGATCGGGCTAATTCCTTCACATCTACATTAGGTCTGATGATTGCTCCAATCCAACACTGCCAGTCCCTTTTCCGGCCCCCCTCAATGTGCTTAACGCCGCTGATTTTGCCCAGATGCTTGGGAAAAGCGCTTATTGTTCACGCAATACCCTCCCTCGAGTTCGTTAGGCACTACTTTACGTAGTATAATATAAACTAGAGGGTGGGGTAGCCATTTAAATCGAACCGACCGTCGCACAATTGGAAAAAGTGATAATGATAACTTAGACGTTCCTCAAATTTATATCGCTCCAACAAGGGCCTCCATGAACTCAGAAAGTCTGGACCTGCCGTCGGTTGCCTCCTGAATATGGAACTGTTAGAGCCCTTAGAGAAAATGGATCCAAGCCCCTCACAGAGCTCATGTTAGGTTTTCATTTCGTGAATACTACTATTGTGTGTTTTGGGTAAATACGGAGGCCACTGCGATGACTATTTCATCGACGCAATAACCTTGGGAACCAAGACATCGAACCAGGGCCAATAACCAGCCGGTCCGCAAGTTTTGAAGTCTAGACCAATTAGGGAATGTAACGAGCCTTTCCGGTGATTAAATCAAAACATCAAGGAATTCTACGTGTATGTCTGCCCTAGACTCCCCCTGAATGACATCGCTACTCGATTCCAATCCATAGACCTCATTTTACCTACAGCATATCGAGACATTCATCCTGAAGACACCACGCTTAACGTCTTTGTTACACTTGGTGCAGTACAAACGGGATCTTACTGCTTGAGAATGACGACGGGGCTGGCAGAGGCGGTGGAGTAGGTTGGAGTATTTTTATCTAATCTGGCTAGCACGGAGGTAAACCAAGACGCTGAACACTATAAAATCAAGATAGGTCTATCGATATGAAATTCGCTGTAACCAGATCATTCTAGTTGTTTCGTCGACGAATTTCCTTGTGGAAGAATACCAAAGTACCAGCAAGATCGGTTCACCATCGCACAATTTTCACTGTCATTACTGTGTCGACTACACTGGGAACATTTTCAGATCGAAAATGTGTCACATATACGCGGTTTCGGGCGCACATCGAAGAGAAGAGGATAATTAATTCTCTAGTTCCTGATGTTTGAGGCGCACATTCATGTCTCGATATATATTTGGTCCCAAGTACTTGGCCACGATCAAAAAACTTATAAACTAGATACGGTTCTATTAGTAGTCTTTATTACCGTTGCTGAAGATGCTTTCGAAGAGAGTCACCATTCCTGACTTACTCTCCACCTGCAATTGGGAATGTGTACAAAACCCATACCTACACGAAGTTCAAGCCGACGCTGAAAAGTGGTTTGAGTCATTGAATCTTTTTGATTCTCAAACACACATGAGGTTCAAGAAGTACAAGCTTTGTGCGTACTTCAAGCTTTCATTATTGCGCTATAAATGACTGATATAAACCTCTAATTAGGTCTTCTTGCAGCGTTAATGGGACCAGCGGACTTCGGCAGAGGTCAGTCCCTCCAGCTGCTCATCTACTTTGTCTTGTGAATTAAGTCTCACAATTTTTGCAGACCACTTGAGGATATTATGCGACCTGATGCACCTCTATTTTGCATTTGATAGATTGACTGATGCCGGAAACGCCAGAGATATTGCGTTCGTAGTAGATTGCGTTACAGGAGAGTTGAAAGGAGCCATTACACCCCCAGTTTTATCCCTTCCTCCCAAGCACAACTTAGGGAGCATGACGCGACAGTAAGACACGTTCTCGATATCCTTTACCTTGGACTCAACCATAATATTTCCCCACTTAGATTTATAGAACGCACCCTCAGTGTTGTAGGAGCAGACATGGTTGGTGTGGAGATATTCGTTGAGGAGATGTGTGCCTTCGTATGCTCGGTCACTGAAGAGAACAAGGACAGAGCGCGTGGTCACGTCCGAAACATCGAAGAATATCTTTTCCTTCGCCGCAAAACATGTGGTGCAAGACCTACCTTCTACTTTCTTGCTCTGGGAATGAACATTCCTAAACACGTGTTTGAGCATCCAACTATGCGATCACTCATCGACTGTGCCACTGATCTCATAGCCGTCATTAACGTGAGTGTCCTTGTACTTCTCCAATCGCCGGTCGTTGATTGCCAATTACAGGATATGCATTCGTATGGCCTTGAAGTGTCGACGGGCTTAGCCGATCATAATATTCTAACGATTATCATGCATGAGTATCGCGTGGATGCTCAAGCGGCTGTTTGGTGGCTATCAGGCTATGCAGCCAAAGGAGTGGCTCAATTCAAGCTCGATAGCCAAGCATTGCCGTCATGGGGTCCACATGTGGACAACAACATCCAAGAGTTCGTCAGAATGGTTGCACAATGCGTAAAGGGGTCAGATGCATGGAGCTATGAGACGGAAAGATACTACGGGAAGAAAGGAGGTCGCATTCAGAGAACGAGGAAGGTGGCCCTTCCATCTCGAGCTGGGAGACTCTCTTTGCTATTTACGAATAATCGATAGACTACGACAACTTAGACTCTACTCCAAAGTTGCCGAAACAGGGGAGGTGAATTCGAGTTCCATCGAAAACTAGGGTGTCGCGGAAGGTGACTCAACTGGAAAGCCTCTGTGCCTTGACTAAATAGTCGATAGGCTGATCGATGGCGCTCCTAGGTTCTATCCTTAAACTGTGAGCGACGGACTAAGACGGGGCTTTCGTAGCCTCCGAGCCGAACTTGACTGGTGGGGAAATCTCTCTTGGATTCACGAAGTACGCCGTACTTTGCATGAGCTTTTATAGCTAACGGTACTACAGGGATAGGAGATAAAATATATACACGTGTAGGAGAAATAAGACTATAAGAGTTCGCAGTAAACCGTAGAGGATTTGAGGAAGATGATCCTGATTTGTTGTAAACAAAAGAAAGAGGAGAAAATGAGAAGAAATGATAGACCAATCGAAATACAAGATGGGAAACGAGTTACCAGCAAATATTTCGTCGTAAATTGAGACATAAGATAGATAGGAATGGAGTAGGCTGGATACGAGGGAAGAGAACGATCGGAAGGCATGTACTTGGGTGGATAGGAGTGTCGAATGCTTGATCTGGGGTTCTTGATGCGGAAAGTCGGCGCTTGTTCGATTGCGCGTTTGAACGTGCGGGCGTTTGATGCTCAGCCGACTTCGGCTCCTTACAGCCCCCCGCCTACCAACGCATCACGACCCAGATCCAACGTCAAAAGAATGCCAGCAGCAGGCCGCGTCTCAGTCAAATGCTTCAGCATCGAAGAAGGTCACAACCAATGAAGAAAAGGCTGCAGCAGTAGCATGAGCACACGAACGGCGTCACAATACAGTCACAGCACACAAGAGGCGTAAGAGGCAAGCTAGGGAGGAATAAAACGGCGAGTCGGGGTTATAAGGTCTTCCGCGTCGTCAGGCAAGAAAGGAGATGGATGACGACATGATGTCGGAGTCCGACCGCTCAGCTGCAAAAACAAGCACATACATCGCAGGGAGGGGGTACCAGTTGAAAAAATGCAGACTCGGGGGAGGGGGGGTAAACGGCGACGTAGAGCCTGAGAATAGTGGAGGATCAACTCGGAAGCAGCGACATCGGGAGAAGCTGGAGAAGCTCGTCCAGGCCAAGAGGACGCAGAGGGAGGACGTCTCAGAAACCGAGCCAGAGTCATATGCAGAAGGCCAGAGACAGCTCCCCCGTTTTTCGAAGCAGTGCCCAGACATACGGTACGCCTTTAATGTTCGTGGATCCATGGAACCCCATTGATAGTAGATATAGAGGCTGGTTTCATTCTATTTACTGACCTTAAATGCTGCTTTCTCAGGGAGTTTCAGAGACTTCTTCCCCCTGTCTGGCCGAATTTGATAAGATAGCAATATCATGCCTCTATTTAGCTGGGAAGCATCCTCTACCCGAAAATAATATATCTAATCTCTGTGCATTTTTTCCTGTCACGAACGCGCCAGGTCGCGTACAGGGGTTTTGAGGCGGAGTTTGAGAGGATGCTGTGAGTAATCGTGATGGATTTCCCAGTTGGATACTGTCAAACCCTCGTAAACGAGAGGGTCTATTGACCAAAGAGGTAGGTGAGTAATGATGTGCGGAACTTGTGAGATGAATAGTGACATACGTTTGGGGCCTCCCAATTTACAATGTGAGAAACAGCTCGAGTAGTTGGAGAAGACGAAAAGACCAGCGGTTGTAATCGACTCTTTTGTTCTGGATATCATAACAGACTGAATTAAATTATGGTTTATTCTTCCCTGTCCACCGCTGATTTTTAATAATGACCCCCAAGTTCACCTCAACTATATCTCGCCGGCCAAATTTTATAGCATTTCATGATCTTTGACTCCTTTTTGACCTACTCCCATTTGAAGGCGCACCCGTCGCGTGCATGTAATATGTAATCGCCGATAGGGGCTCTGGCGCGACGCGAAGCATTGGTCACGTTCTGACTTGGTGGCGTGCCGTCATCGGCCGGATATTCTCTCCGAATACCTTGGCATTCTACCTCTCTTTCACGCTTAGCATATCTTGTCTCCCCGCAAAACACCGCACCGTAGAAGTCACCAACATCGTCGTCGCTAGAACTCAGGTACTCACAACCCAACGTCGACTTTTGGACCTCGCACGAGTCGCACACGGACACGACATCATTCTTCGAGATGCTGACCTTCATTGAGGTCTAAATTGGGAGAATATGGCGTTGATGACGGAGGTAGTCATTCTTTTGTGAGAATTCTCTTCCCAATATTGCTACCCTTCCTCAGTCATCAACTTGAACGAGCGAATCTGACTCTAACCTTTCTTTAACCACAGACGTTAATCTGAAATGGTGGCTTTGGATAAGCTCTCCAAGATGGAACAGGCGTTGCTGGAGCTCTTTCCAGACGGACATGTATCTCGATGTGCAACCCCCTGAACGACCCTCCCAAGCCCCATCTCGTGCTGCCTGTCGCTGCCTAAACGCATGGTCACGGAGGTAGATACGACCGTATGCCACCGGTCAAGACATTGTCGACCTTTTGCACGATGACGCGCTTTTCGTTGAATGTGTCTATTGGAGAGTAAGATGCGTGGATAGCCGTCAACGTTGGTTTGACCTGGCTCTGAGATAGCGGAGGTCGAGAGCCAAGCAGAAGTGCGTATCTGGCACCAGGTATGTCTCGCCTCGTTTTTAACTTGTCCACCAACTCTCAGATCTTAATCCTGGCAGAGTCGCAGAGGGGTGCAAGGCCCCGGGCCATACCCGGCCGGTTCTTGTCTGTAGAACATGTCCAAGCCATCGAGTTCGGCATCCTTAGGCGTCCAAGGTGATTCCTGGCGTTTTATGTGTCTTTTGCCTTCGGCTCATAGCTTATGCTGAACGCAAAATCCAGGCCATGCTACCAAAGTTTATCGCTCTACTGAAGACGTCTGGTTCGGCTCCCTCTTGTTCAGACATCTTCAAGTCGATCCTGCATATTCGTTTGCAGCGAATCCAGAAGACGATATGTGATCGATATTTCGGCATGTGGATTAATGCTTACTCAGGCAAGTTTTCAACCCATCTCCCACTCATCTACAAACGCTTATCAAATCTTTTAGCATCACGGAGGAGTGTCAAACTCCATTCAGCTGTACCTGGATGTACATCAAGCTCATGTATCCAACTGTGGTTTCGGCACGTTGTGAATGATAGGTCGGTACACCAACTCGAAACTTTGAGTAGCCATGGCCAGGATGTGGAAGGTCATTGGTAAGTTGTGTGTTCACTTTACATGCGACATTCGTCTGATATCATGATTTTTCTTTCACAAGCGTACTCTACTCTTGTTTGACTGGTGTAGCGGGTTACGCGAATATATTCTTGATCACTCTGCCTATATATTCCACACTCAGAGCACGCATCGCGCGTTGTTGACTGTCCACAACCTCCCTTGAGCTTGCGGCCACTCGTCTGGGTGTACTGGCGATGTTAAGCACGTCCTGACCAAGTTCGTTCGCCATATTGTCCTGGTTTATATCACATATTGACTCCGAAGCGCAGCTGCGGTCTGCTCTACTAAGCAGAGCACTATATACAATGGTATGCTACGCATGCATATACGAGAAGGTAGAAGCGTACTCAACTACAAAGGCAAACCGTCTCAACACTCCATCTCCATCTCGTGCTTACTATTTGCTCTCGTCACCTGATAATGTACAGCCGTGGGATCCTGGGGGTCGATAAGGATCGATCGCGAGGATCAAGGCCTCAGGTCTCTTTCAAGCCCTCCATCTTGTCATCTTCGACACATCGGACGTAAGCTTGGGGTTTACACCTTACATTCTCCCTCGCTATGTTTCAGAACAGCAAGAATGTGATGATTACGGGCGGGCACCTGACGGACGTCAACTATCATGGGCGAAATGGTATGTCAAGGGGCTTACTTCGATCATGGATCACTGACTCTATTTATTTATTAGGAATGGAGCTTCTTCAAGCGGCCACAGTGCCTGGCGCGTTTCACAACTCACTCGAGCGTTTCGACCCTCCCAAGTGCCATCCACACACTCGAGAGGCTGTGCGGCAGAAGATATTTGACTGGGTGACGAAGAAGATCGACACGGATGCATTCGTCTTGTGGCTCTATGGAGCCGCTGGTGCCGGGAAGTCAGCAATCGCCCAGACGATAGCAGAGGTCTGTCACGAGCTTAAATTGCTCTTGGCCAGCTTTTTCTTCTCTCGGGGTGTTCTATCGGTGCACCTCGAAGAACTTCTTCGCATCTATCGCATACCAGATGGTGAAAACCATCCCGGCCATTCGGGGGTTCGTGGAAAGGGCAGTTGGACGAGATCCCTTGATATTCGAGCAGTCACTCGAACACCAATACCTGACGCTGGTTGTCCACCCCCTTCTCTCCTTACTTGCGGCCGGTGTCGGCGAGCAGCTCCCGCTCTCGCCTCTTATTATCATAGACGGTCTCGACGAATGTACAGACGGCACGCGACAAGAAATCGTCAATACCATCCTTCGTGTGGGCAGACGTTTCACCACACCTCTTGTCTTTCTCTTCGCTAGCCGGCCGGAGCAGGACATCTCGTTGGTTATGAGTCCCGCAAAGGTGGGCGCAGATGTCGTACGTATCGCACTTGACACCGAATATGGATCCTACGGCGACATTGAACACTACATCCGTGACGAAATATCCGAGATCCGTAATACTCATCCTCTAAGATCGACACTACCTCCTTCTTGGCCACCAAACGACCATATACGTACGCTGGTGCTTAAGTCATCTGGTCAGTTCATTTACGCGGCGACATCAGTCAAATACATCGGCTCTCGAAGACATCATCCTACTCGGCGGCTGGATGTCATTAGAGGGATTGTCTCTCCTGGACCTTCCAACCTCCCATTCGCAGAGCTCGACTCCCTTTACAAGTTCATTATCTACTCCACGGATGATGTTCGACTCACAGTACGGCTTCTCATCATTATGACTGAAATGTATGTCTCCCTTCCATCCCCGATATTTGACAGCCTTCTGTCACTCGAGCCAGGTGATTCAGTGCTTCGGCTAAGTGACTTAGCTTCACTGGTTTCTATCAAAGAAGTTGAGGGTTCCACTTACTTTCACAACCTACATGCATCCCTCTACGACTTCCTGGTTGATCCAGCTCGCTCTGGTGCGCTCTACCTGGATCCCGGCCTCCAGCGGGCTGATATTGTTCGCCGATGCTTAAATCTCCTGGGAGATGATAATCATCCTGGTGGGTGTCACTCTGTTCTATCAATGTCCCAACTTACTCGGAATTATTCAGAATTCGTCAAGTATCTATTGAGCATTTTCGCCGCATTTGATGTGCCCAGATATCTTGCTCGGGCAACACTTACTCCCGAGCTAGTGGCCGATATTCTCAGCTGTCGGCCCAACGGAAACTTACTAAATATTCTTGGCTGGCGTCGTTTTGAGTTATTCTCAGAATCACTTTCAGAAACAATTGCGGATCTTGTAAGATTTTCACTCGGACGCTTCATCATATTTTCTAATCTCGAACTGCTTTCTCAAGGACTTCCCGAGAAGCGCAGAGCTCTCTGCCCGTTTTCTAGCCTATTACGACAAGATAGCTATGTTGTTGCTTGCCAGCTATCCAACAGGTTCCGTCATCATCGTTGCTACCTTGAACATCTCCATCCGAGAGTATTATCCGGAATGTGGGGGTAATGTTGAACAACCACATTGGTACTCCTCCTACCCAGAGAAAGTGCGACGGAGAATGCACGCCACTATCTTTGGTCTCGATTCCGATCCAATCATATCTATTAAAGACCCTCTCTCAGATCCTGTACACAAGCCGGTATTTGACTTCCATGGTATCGGCTCTTCCGAATTCGAAGCTTGCTTCTTCAGAGATGCATCCCGCTCAGGTCACTACACCGTCGATAACCAGCAACATATTGCAGTCGCAACGAAATGTCTCTCCTTTGTTACCCGCCGGACGTTCCCCATGTACCCCCCAACCCTCGTCCGTGTTTCTAAATTAAAGACCCATCCATGGTTTACGAGGCGACGGAAGAGGGCCACAAGGCGTGGCATTCCCCACATGAATGTAACATTGCCGACATGTTTTCGACCAGATGAAACGCCAGCTCCTGATGTTCAAATCCTCTTGAGCCTTCGCATCGCACTGAGATACCTTCCCCCTCTGCTCCATAGCTCCACTTACTCGGACGACCTCGTCGAATTCGCAAAATGCTGGAGTAGCAGGGGATATCTATATCACCTTTTCCCAGTTCAGCCTAGGGCTGCCGGGATAGCCCTCAAGGGTTATCTCCTTCGTATTGGTAGCACAGATCGGTAAACCATGTATTTCGTCCTCCATTCAAGGTGCTGACCAAGTCTTAGAGAATTGGTAGACCCCGAAGACGCATGCAAATTTAGGCAAGAGATACCCGCCTTACGGTACTGCAGAGGGTTGAAATCCCGTCTGGCCGCTGCCTTTGGGAGACTAAAGTGAAAGCGGCAGTACCCGACAACGCATGAAGACTCAGCGCTCAAAGGGCATCGTACATCGGCGGGGCATTATGAGACCATCAGACGCTATGTAGGCATAACTTTTTTCATAAGCCATGGGATCAATTGCTAGTTCCCAAACCGTTATTTCGTGGGTATGTGTCGCACTTTATGTATGATTTTCGATTCAACCTCATTATTTGAGATCGAATGGAGGTTGGTCGCGTCCTTTTAGATCATGGACGTTTCATAAATCAAGCAAAATGATTCTCCATGCAGCATCCAGATTGAAGTGATAGAGTTGTACGCTGGTCGTTGTCGCTGGACTTGCGTAGGCGTACGAATAGTACTCGCGAACGAGCCTGAAACGATTTCCTGGATTTAAAAATCTGCCTGATGAAGCATACATGGTGAGATTCTGTCCAGCTTGAGAGCAGTGAAGGGTGATATGGTATGTGTAAACGTGATACAAGGAGGTACCGAGATAGAGCATATCAGACAAGAACTCCAGCTCAGCGAGTCACATAGACCCAGACAGACACCCTCCATTTCAGAACTTCCCACCTATCTCCTTAATATTTCCATACCTTTGACGATACCCATGATCGGAGTTTGTGAGAGGCGTACCAAGAAGTCAGAAGTCTGCCGACTACGTGATAACGAGAGACCAAAAGTGTTGGAGGAGTGAGAGAAACGAATACGAACCAAAAGATGCTGGGCTACAGGTAGTCGACCTCTCAGATACGGTGAAAAGATGGGCTAAATGGTAAGGGACGCATTTGAGGACAAGACATCATGTGTTCACGTTCGAGGAAGATATGTGCGAGAAGAGACTCGAAGTCCCGTACCAAAGTCTTTACACCTCCGCTGAGAATTTAATGAAGAACTGTGGTAGATATAGGGGAATTTCTCCTCCAAACCAACATCAAGGTTCAAGGTGTAATATATGAAGAACTTTTTTGGTGAAGCCAACGATTCTCTCGTCGTCCATGAAGACACCTTTCCAAGATTTTTCCCCGAGACTCACCAAGCGGCTACTCGATACATATGGCAAAGATGTCCGAACGTCTTGCGTAAAAGGGCCTCTTCCAGCCCGATAAATACTCTCAGTGTCGACCAAGTGGACCTGAACGCCATCGGCGTCCGATACATTGTCCTCTTTCGGCATCGCCTGCGGGGTTGTATTGGGAGACCCAAAATCCAGTACCTCAAGATGAGGTCCGTGCAACCAGATACACCGCGTGCCATTAACCGCAGTTAAGCAATTCAGATCCGTGAAATCATCAGCGAGCATCCGCGTGGAGTTGGGTCCCCATGCGGCCCACGGAACCCTGTCAATCTCTGACGAATCTTTTTTCGGCGAGTCCACCACATCAAGCGTCAGGTTCAGGAGCGTGCGGCGATGCATGATAAAGATGAATTTACGAAAATTTTCGCTGCCCCAGTCATCCCTCCGGATGCCTACTTCAATGAGCAAAAGGGCACTCAGTGGGTCGCTTGTGAACGGGAGGTTTGTTTTCTGGGAGGATGGCAACGAACAAGAAGGCTGTGAATGGCAGAAAACCTCTGTCGTTTCGTAATCGTTCTCTTTAATCTGCGGAAGGCCAAATCTATGAATGAGCTGTACGTGGTTGATTCCGCTTTTTTTCTCTTCCGTCTCCATGCCAGATCACGACATCGAGTTGGGTTCCAAGATGCGATAGGTGTCGAGAGACATGTCGGTTAGATTTCCGTTGAGAAGTAAGTCCTCTCTGAGGAAGTGAAGTCCGACTCGTGGCTCAGGAACATGCACCTCTCCCTTCTTCACGCCTGTCCTCCAATTCCATACGCTCAAATCCCCCTTCCAGTAATACGCAGTGGAAATCACCAGGGCAAGATTACCACCAGATATGGCGGCATTGACCATGGGTGCGCCATACCAGTCTTTGAGGATGCAGACATCCACAACAGGCGAGAAA
>Ga0247741_1001553_pt1 | contig 12749 bp, 12 predicted proteins | sample UWRJL213509R2_FD_180945 | JGI IMG/M metagenome (GOLD analysis project Ga0247741, IMG submission 180945) | Plant litter microbial communities from Arlington Agricultural Research Station in Wisconsin, United States - UWRJ-L213-509R-2 | ecosystem: Environmental > Terrestrial > Plant litter >... | reverse complement strand
GTCGCCACTTGCGGTGGGCCAATAATCCCGTTCCGAGCTGGTCGTATTGATGCCTGGACACCTGGTGGACCTGGCGCGCCGGAGCCACAACATGACCTCGCAACTCTCACAGAAAGCTTCAGGAAGCAAGGATTTAACCAAGCCGAGATGATTAAGCTTGTTGCTTGCGGACACACCATGGGTGGTGTGCGGAGTGCCGATTTCCCTCAGCTTGTAGCACCGAACCCTAATTCCCCCAATCCGGTCATTGAAAACTTTGACAAGACTACGGAGAGCTTCGACAACGCTGTGGTCACTGAGTACCTTGACGGGACAACGCAGAACACACTAGTCGTTGGATCTAACCAGACCTTGGCATCAGATTTGCGCGTGTTTGCAAGCGACGCTAACAGCACTATGAAAAGGTGAGCCCTTGCACTGTCGTGTTCGATGTTCTCTTCTCATCATTTAACAGTCTCGCGGACAAAGCGGCGTTCCAATCCGAATGTCAGACTATGCTAGGACGCATGCTGGACGTCGTTCCCAACGGTGTCACACTGACCGATGAAATCACTCTCCTCCCCGCCAAGGTTACTTCTGCTCAACTCACTTTTGAAAAGGGCAACCTCGTCTTCAAAGCTTCTTTCCGGGTGCGTTTTTATGACCCCAACACCACTTCCAACTAACCTGCCTCCCGATTAGCTAACACAACCGAGCAATGTAACAACCAACGCGAATCGCGTCGTCACCATGTTCTGGTGCGATCGCTACGGTGCTAATAAAGATTGTTCGGGAAAGACCAGCAGCTCGGTACCAGTCGCAAAGCTCTCAGACGAGGCCAGTGTTTCTCCTATTATGGCTCAGCTCGCTACTGGGTTCAAGACGTACAACTTCATTGTCCCTATCACCTCGACCGCTTCAATTTCGAAATTCTGGTTTGAGGTGGACGAAAAGGACGGAAGCAAACCTACTGTCTACAAGAATGGCGACACCAGCAAAGGCGGAAGCCCAGGGTCCGGGTCTGGCTATGTTGTAGACCAAGACCAGGTACTCTTCGTCCCATTCTCTAGCCACGTAACTGTCATTCCGATCGGCCTCACCGCGCGCGGAGGTTCACCTGTGGGCACCACGTCATTCACGAGGCGATTCGCTCTCGTCGCTGCAGTACGTTCAGAGCTCTCCCCATCCCGTGTCTATGTCGACATCACCGATGTGGCAACCAAAGACTTCACCGCCCCTGTCAGCACCTCTGCCGACCTCACCCTAAACTCGACAGGGTTCCCACCGATAGGCGGTTACGATTTTTATACGGGTACCGTGGAGGATACTGGAGCGCAGATGACAATCGATTTGCATGCCGTTGCTGGTGGCCAGACATATACACAACCGTTCATGCAAACTCTGGTATTGGATAATGCGGTATATGTTGCACCTGGGAATATATCGACTACAACGAAGGGGAATAGCGGTGCTTTCGCCGTGTCGGCGTCCACAACGACGAAAACGGTGGTGGTACTGGGTGCCATTGTTAGTGGGCTGCTACTGGCCCTGTAGCCATGGGTGATGGGGATGTAATTTGGACTCGGATTGCACACACTTGGATAATACACTATCTACATACAATACGGACTCAGTATGAGCTGTTATATTATTTGAAATATATCTCATTCAGAGCAGTTTTCAATATTATCCGTAAATCTACACGGCACCAGGATTCTAACAGTGAGGAGTTCAAGGAGGGCCCTTTCAATACTGAGGAAAGTGCGAATTATATCTCCTACCACTGGGACTGGGACTTGAAGCTTGAGGCCTAGGCTGTAAGCTAGTTTCTTAGTGAAAGGTGATTTCTCTCTCGAGGACGAAGCCCAAGCTACCCACTGAATTTGCCCAGCGCCTGGTACTAGTTCTAGCTTTTGGTATACATGAGAAAGACTGTTACCCTTTCACCTCCCCTGCTTCAATTTTAACAGCATATGGATAAATAGAGAGTTACACATCCATTATAAGAGTCGCAACTGTTTTCTGGCAAGTCAGCGCGCTGCACAGCCACATCACCGGCGCCAAAATCACACACGTCGTTCATGTTGATATATTACTTACGCTGTTGGTTGGATGCAATATTAGTTCTGCAGCTGAATGCACTACTCGAGGGATGAATCGTTGGCTGCTGAAATTTCCTGCGCCTAGAAGTCGCTTATAATTACTCTCATATTATCATGCCCAGAAATAGTTGGCATTGGAATCGTCCTACACCTCGATGACCACTCCCTCACGACACCTAATCTCATCTTGTTAACATCAGACTGTCGAAGAATCCGGTATGTAGTGGCCTACCAAGAAGACAAGAAGTTGACACATTGGACGATGATGTGTATGAGAGAGATATTAGCTGCACGTTTACATTGAGTTTAAGTAGCACTTAAGCAGCATTTAAGCAGCATCTCTATGCCGTATGTACATTGCCACCGATTAGGTTTGAGTTGGCTAGCTGCGTGCCTGAATTGGCTTATCCCCTTCGACGATCTCTCGCGTTCCCTGAACGCTCACTCGCCCTTCTTTCCCTTCTGCTCGGCAATCCATGCCCGTATGTACGTACTACTCAGCTTGTGCTCCTTCAACCACTCCGCATCGTCCTTTTCTAGACTCGCATTTGTTGCAGAGATAACATCGATAAGGAACGGTTGGAGAGGTGGGAGATTTTTCTCAGCACGAAGTTTTGCGACTAGAGATGAGTGGTGAGTGTAAGTTTAATCGTCGTGTAGGAACTTTAACAAATAGGGGTGGCAGAGGAATATACAGAAAAGGCAACAACTCACTAGCCTCGGCTCCGCTCAATGTTTCCTTGCTAACCACCAACGCTTGGATATTTGGATCCCACCCAGTCGGGCCATATACATCGATAATGGGGACGATTGATGGGGTGATAGTGGGATTGAAGAATCTGATAAAAGCTTCTACACGTGAGGATCGTTGCGTGAAGGACTCGAGGTGCTGGGGATTAGATTTGCGGACGAGCAGTGCGTCATCTGGATGACATTATATTGATCCGAGGAAACGGAACGGAACGGAGCAGTTGGCAGCAAGATTGTATCAAAGAAAGTGGGCAAAGTAGGTTAAGATTGTGTGCAAGAGATAGGTGTTGGGACGAACCTGTGACGCCAACTATCAGCTTCTCCCCGGTTATCCAAGCAGCCATCGAGAGGAGAATCTTGTGCCCAGCATGGAGGTGGTCGAAAGTTCCTCCGAGTGCAACAACTGGATAAAGAGATGGGGTGCTCTCGGATTCGGAAGATGAGGGTGCTGATGAATCACTGGACAACGAAGGAGTAATAGAGAGCGCGGCATTTTCACCAGGTGTGATGTACGATTGTCGTAGGGATGCAATGGATTCAGGGAGTGGAACGGCAATAGATTCTGGACGAAGACGAAGATGAGATATTATCTAGGTATATAATAATAGGGTAGGTCTCACCTCCGGTCACTCGGAAACATATGTCCATGTCGTTTCCCAAGCCCGAATCAAGGTCTTCGTTGAGTCCTTTAAGCATAACGTCAACATCCATCAGGACATTGTCTATCTCCTGTGACATCTTTGTCGCTTGAACGTATACGTGCATCAATATTTTCTGTACCGCATCCCAGCTCTTCGTCCGAGACACCGCCTGATGTTCAAGGACGGAGAGTGTTGCTTGTTGGCGTACATTGAAATGACGCGAGAAGAGAACAATGACTAGTCGAGTCCTTGTATGTTTGGCTGCCCATGAGATCGCAGGATCCAGGAAATGCGGCGGGGAAAGATTTGGAAGGGATGCTAGGAGGATGCTTCGCTCGAAGGTCTGGGTCGAAGGGAAAGCCATGGCGTGCTTAGTCGGATCTAATCAATTCCTGCGGATGGTTGAGCGTGTGAGAATATGACGCAATATCTCGGCCGGCAGACAAACTCTGTGGCCTATAGAATTCCCGTTAATGCCCTACGGGCAAACCTGAACACTGTTTCCACAATCACACTTAACCCATCATCAACACCCACTAACTCATACCCCCACCAAGAATGCAGTAAGAACCTCACACGGGTGCAGAGCACCCGCGTAAAAATGTCGCCCCGATCACTCAAGAACCCATGAACGATTTTTACACCTCAGTGCTTCCAGCTTTTGCCTTTCATGTTCCCCCTTTACTACCACTGCCAGCCCCATGCAAATATTGTATTTTCTGGTTAAATAAAATATTACTTCTTTGCGACTTTGCTGCATTATGAACACAGTCGGATTCACATGCCACAAAAATACCAAAAACATTCAAATCTGGCGTTATAAAAAATTGGGTGGGACAGCACTTATATCTATGTAGCATGCATAGATGAAATATCGGCAAGTATCCACAAGCTCACATGTGGGTGCGTAGCCGCCAGGCTCACATGTGGGTGCATAGCCGCCAAGCTTGCATGCGGGTGCGTAGCTGCCAAGCTTGCACGTGGGTATGTAACTGCCAAGCTCGCTAATTCTTAACACGTAAAATATTCCCGTGCCGCTCGTTGCAAACCTTTGGTTTGCTCCTTGCAGCGCAGTGGGACTAAGTAATTTACAGCGCTTCTCAAAACTAATGTGTTCCTCAAATTGTAATATATCAGCTGAAGGTCAATTTGAATGCCTCAACTGCGATTTTCATTGTGCGTGCTAAACAACCGAAAACCACGTCAGGGACTGAGTGTCAGGTACCGATTCAGATCCTACACCCTTAATGCCATACACAAATAACATAAGAATCAACTTTAACTAAATTATATAAAAAAGGCTTTGTAAATTGTTTCGGACTCAGACCCCTTTCGCACTCTGTCTACCATCGTTTTCTCCAGTTCATCCCCTCAGTAAAGGCATCTCTTCTTTGTCAATCGATCTCGATATACCACACAACTGGATGCCAATCATTGTCATTTCCAAGAGCTGGAGTAGTACCAGAGATTATCTGAGGTCATTATAAGTGCGTCTCCTACTCTACATACTTGCAGCATTCTAAAGTTGATTTAGTGGCTACCATCAACCAACGCACGACCTCTTATCCAGGTTACCCTCCCTCACCAGCGCCATCTTATCACAGTATTGCAATTCACAACCATCCGGCCAATGCATCTATTATCGGCCCTATTCCAGTCACTACTGCCCGATCATCGGTTCATGAAATCCTAATCTCACCATATCCTAGGCTTGTTAGACTCCTTGGTCCTCGTCATACTCCCATCACAGTCAAAGATTGGGGATGTCTATCTCTACCAACCAGCGTTCAAGTTAATCGTCCCTTTTGGCTGGATATCGAAGAAACCGTCCTGACCCTTGAACACGCTGAGGATGATGGAGTCGCTTATATTCTGAAGCATCACACAAAAGCCTTTGAGAATCGTATTTTATATTATGGCCAAGAGATACAGTTTGGGAATTATATCCCAAGCTTCGCATATCATGCCATGAAGATCATACGGTTTGAGGGGCCCTTTAGTTATATTCTTCTCCTTGCATTTAATGAAGAAGGACTTCCATTTGACATCACATCCGATAGCCTTCCCCCTGTTCTTCTTCGTATCCCTTCTTTCAACGTTGACTCGTGTCTCAAGTCTACATATGACTTGTCGCATGAGACTAGGTCATCATCTATTATTTCTGATATACTTAAAACGCTTTACTCTTTTATTCAGAAGATGTTCTGCATTGCGTAGACATTATTATATCACACATTTTGTCGATCTGCATCATACAAAATTTTATGCATCAAAGAATTTCTTTTACCGTGGCAGGAACAAATCCAATAAATTTTCAAAAAATCCTGAACCAGTATTTAAATCATGGTGGTATTGACATCTCAACTGTCTTTACCACTCGTTGCCAGCCTGTGGCTGGCTCCTCAAGGCATCCATGCGCATCCGTGCGCATCCGTGCGCATCCATGCACACCTATATCCTAATCAAGACGATAGCCAAACAAATGCAACTTCATTCCGCTGCCCACATATCCTGAGCTTGCATACCTGCCATACTGTCAGACGGAACACCTACTCTCGCAGAGCAAAACCTTGGTATGTACTACTATGTTACTAGAACCAACCAATTCTCAAATATCACCATCTATAATCCAGACCAACCATCTACTTCTGCACTGTGCTTATTGCCCCCATCACCAATGCCCCTCTTGCTTGCGCCTCTATCAACGCCAGAAGCGACACCTGGGGTAATTCCTGCCTCAGCAAATACCACAGTTAATGCGCTTATTCCACACATTTGGACGACATCCGACCACAAGCCATCAACTCTAGACGCACCTGCTCTAGACCTGGCCTCCATCACTACATCACTCTCTACGTCACTCTCTGCGCCGCCACCCAGGACCATTCCCTGCACCACATTCTCTCAAGCTTCGTCACTCAATAGCATATGCTCAGACTGCATGCTTGTTGCTAAGATTGACTTGAAGTCCTCTTTGACCGATGGAGAGGATGACAAGTGCAATAAGTGCGGTGGAGAATTGGTTGCACTGGTTTCAGAAGAATGGGGTGCCTCTCTTCTTGAGGTCATAGCTCCTTTATTGGCCTTTGACGATGATGCTATCAACACCTCCCAAATCTTCATTGAGCATTGGCCAGCAAAAACCTGTATTGTCCTGGAACCCTGCTACACTATTGGACATCGTGTACCACTGAAACCAGACTTTCCCAACTGGAATAAAGTCTGGCAATCCACTCCAATCAAAATTTTGCGCTCGGATGTTTACATTCAACCAGAGCGTCGCTTTGAAGGTGTGCGATGGTTGGTTGCTCTCAAACCAGGTCAAGTCGTCCAAAATTTCTTTCAAGGATCTACCATCAAATATATCACAGAAGATCCTAGTGTAAAGTATGTTGTAACCTGGAAGCGAGGCGAGACCAGCACCCATACTCTCCTTGAAGTTGTCGCCTACACCTCTGACTGCCGAGTACTTGAACCATTTGGGATAGGATGGCCCGCAATTATCCTAATGGTCTCTAATGATCAAGCCAAGACTCCTTTTGCACCAGAGCTTAAGCAGTACTGGCGTCAGCTTAGGGATGAGCAGCAAGAGACAGAGCAGAAGTTGGCCGATGAAGCATAGAAGGAAGTGGTTTGGAATACATGCTAGTAGTACAGAAGGATCATCTACTACATATTTCCATGGTTTCCTCAACTGATTAATGGCACTCCTTCGGCTAGCATTGAGCTGACATCCCCAATCGACCTTCCAGTCTAGATTTTTTTTCTCTTTTTTTTTTTCTTCAATCTGCTCTTTTTCCCTATTCTCGTTTATTTTTGCTTCATTAAAAAGAATTTAAAGTAGGCTTGCTCAGTCATTGGGTACGTTATATGGACCACATCACTCCTTATCTGTATGCATTTCTTTTTTACTTCAAAAATATATTTGTGAATTGCTCTACAAAGTACTTGTGCACTTAAAGAAGAGATGTCAACCAAGGACAGTCAAATATTAGTCCCCTATCCTGCAGATGACTCAGGCTCTGGAAATGCTTAGAGTAAGTACTAGCGCTGAAGTGCTCACTTGTTTACACACTTTCCTAAATCATTATTACTTACTTGAAAATGTGGGCCATTGCATGACATGGCATGAACAAGTCCAAGAAATAGAATTATTAAAAAAACAGTCAGGAGTGCCATTATTCTTGGATGCCTTTGCTACTCATCGCCAGCCTGTGGCTGGCTTCTCATAGCCTAGTGGGCTGTGCGCTTATATCCTAATCTGGACAGAAACCAAATAGATGCAACTTTATCATACTTGAAAATGTGGGCCATTGCAATGCATGGCAGGAACGAGTCCAGTAATTTTTTCAAAACAACTAGTGTTGTTGATATTCTCAACCGCCTTCCCCACTCGTCGCCAGCCTACGGCTGGCTCCTCGTGGTCCGGTGCTGGGTGCCTATATCCTAATGCGGCAATAACCAAATAGACGCAATGTCATCACGTGCGTCTGGCCGTTGCCAGCTACTTAGGCGTCACATCCAATGGCAGGACAGCTGGCTTAAAAGGACAAATCCTCATTACATTCGGACTCGTAACATGTCTGGCTGTTGCTGGCTACTTAGCCCTTTTCTTTTTGGCTTTTTCCAACCCCTATTGACACAGCTCACACTGAAGCACTCATGATGAATGTGAGCACTTATTTGGGTGTTGTCTTCACTTGCGCTGCACGCTTGTAGACCTCTCCCATTACAAGACTCTGTCACATCTCATTTGAGATGAAGGTGTGCCTGGATCTATTTTTTGTAGAATTAGGTGTGTGAGAGTGAATTATTTTTAATGTTTATTTATTACAAGACAAACTTGTAATTGAAACCTTGCTCTTGAAAGGCCATCAATGATATTTGGAAATTTACTATACCATTTTATTTAATTCATCCCTGGCGTCCCATGTCCCCACAGACCACACCTTTGAGGGTTTGGGTAAAATCAGTCCCATGTCCTCTGCTCCCCACCCCATTTGGCTGACATCAGAATGTGCTTTGGAAACATATCAAAACAGGCACAATTTAGCTTAATAATTTCCTTAAAATGCCGTGTAACAAGGTCTATCAGGGGCCATTCCTTTACCTGGAGTTTTGCCTAGTCCAATGTCAGATCAAAACTGAGGGAACTCTCTTCCATGTTTGGCTGTGTGGGCGTGTGATCTCGATTTATTCCCATCAAATTCATCGAAGTCTTTCGACGCGATCGTGGTTGCTTCGCCATTACCCATTCACCTTTCCCATCGGCAAGTGCCCACAAAATGTAAGTAACCTCATTTTACTTATGTTTCTACTGACACATTGACAAGCTGTAACCAGCCACATGACCCTTCAGAGACACTATGTGAACACCACTAGCGCTTAACGTGCTCCTTCCCTTCTACAGAGATGTGGGCCAATTTAGAAGGGTTCAAGGCTCGAGTAATATGATGGTGTAGAACAGGTAAACATGTACCTTTTTAGCGTTGAACTCGGCTGAACTGTATCCCAGCGACCTGGTCTCTTACCAGTAGCCATGCTGGTTTGAGGAACTTTCCACCTCTACGAAGAGCACGGGCTGAGCGCATTCACACTCAGTCCACGTTCTTTGGCCTGCCTCCCAACTGTGGCGCCACATTAACCCTCAGCCACCACCAATGTATCGCAAATGACTATGCTGGCCCCCAAAAATTACCGCCACATCACTCAAAACTGCTGTTAATGTGAATGCCAGATACAGCCCTCAGGTCCATTCTATGTCACCCCGAATGCGTCGCAAACGCAAGCGCCCAGTACCCATCACGTCATCTCTAATCATCCCAAACGCGTTGCGAAGGCCCCATCCGTAGGATGAGGGCCCATTTATAATTGACTGCGTTGCCTGTTCCTTTAGCGGAGGTGCGATTAGGCCATCCCTCTCGTTCGTATTTTGTGGTTAATCCAAGATCTGGATATCAAATGCCCTCATGATGTGAGTACTACTTATTTTTGTATCTCTATTAACGTATCAGCAGACGGTGGCCCGGGGTCCACGATCGCTTCATCCGTCGCCAGCGTTCGGCTATCGCATTACCCTTCCCGCCAAACATGGAAGTTTTCGTGGGGATAAGGTGTGACATGGTGCAGCAGTCTAGGTCCGACCCAACCTCGTTCTATCCTGTAGTGTTCGACCAATGTTTCTGCAACCTAGCCGTACCATCATCCAAGACGTGACATACCCTCTACCTCGACTTGGGCCAGCGCGTCAGCGCCATAAAGATGGCTTTGAGCAGGCCTCTCCTCTGAGTGAGTTCGCCATCTGTTGTGTTTTATTCAACTATGTCTGATGTCGTCTTAGATATTTTGGCCGTAGCTCAGTGATTCTCAGATGATATCAAGTGGTATTATGCCTCCACAGTGGTTTCTGCTTATGACCTATCCATTGCGCGGGTCACTCATCTCGAACTTGCTGCTTTTTTTTGGTGGAGCAAGGCAAGGACTGACTACGGGTAAGAGCCCGCGCGGTCCGCGGCTACTTGAGCGAGGAGAATCCTCACCAGGTGATGATTTGTAGAATACTATATACCATATTTCAAGTGCCAACCGAGAGAATCACACCTTATGAACACTTCTCCCGAAGCAGTGTGAGGCTTAAAGCAGACTCTGTTCAACGCTCTCCCGCACACACCTATTTTTGAAACCCTCGACGTCAGCAATTTTTCTCCTCGTATCGCCGGTATAATTGAATTTATGGCCGATCCGTCTACTGAAGTCCCTGAACTGCCGACCGAAGAGGACATTGCCGAAAATATCTAGTACTAGTGGAGGTGTCTGTGCCGTCGTAAATGTTTTATAGCACTATACCCGCTATTTGTCACTACCTTATCATACAGTTCGTTGTATGTGCCATATTTTCTTGCAATGAGAGTGATTCTTACGATTTTACATTAATAATTTGTAACTTTCTTTGTCGACAGGCCGTAGTAACCACCTAAGATTTTAAATTTTAACTGATATTCCCTCCTCAAAGTTAAATTGGCATGACCGACTTTGGTCGTAGACTTAGGTTATGGTAGACGCCTATTGGATACTCCCTTGATCGGGAATCGCAGGTTCCTACCAAAATATGTTCGTCATCTAAGTCAGAATAGAGTTTCTCTCTTCTATTGGCACACATTGGAAAACGAACGTAAAAATTGTTAACACCAACATGCGATACATAGGAAATCTACTGCCAGTGGACAGAGGTGTGCATTCACGTTCGTATCTGAAGATTTGGACGCAATTGTGCGGTGTTGGGGTTGGACCGTCTTCGGTTGTCCTAGAATGGAACATCATTAAGCACATATTCAAAGCACATTGAAACGCGCAGAACATATACACACCCGCAATGGAGGACTCGCAATTGCGACATGTGCAGCACACTGAACAACTTCGCCGGACTCTGTCAGCGTTGTGGGTGGGGAGTTTGGCGGACAATCTCCGTCGACCTGAACATTTCAAAATGTTAGGCATAACGTGTGCAAGAAATTTGGACGTACAGCAGATATTCCAGAGGCCCCGACAGCTGTTGATCGTCCACCGCAAGCGCAGGATAGTGACTTTAAACTTTCATGGAGACTCTGGACCGATGCGTTGAGTTCGCCGATGGAAGTTTTGAACACGCTCAATGCCGTGAAAGTTTCACATTGCTTCTCTTCCAAATAAGCCAAGACCGCACCCATATTTTGCTGTTGTTCAGTGAAGGACTCAACCCTACGGTCAATCTCGGTGAATTGACGCTTCCGGTGATCCAAGATGGTTCGAATATCCGTCACTAAAAGCTGATGATTTGCATCTACCTTCTCTATGGCTGCGCTCAAAGTCACAATGGCTGAATTAAGCGCCATTGTCGACCCAATAGCTTGAAGCCCGGGGTATCCAGGATTTTGGGACGGGCCATCACGGACGCCCCTCATGGACTCTGAGTTCGAGTCTGTTCCAGGTCCATGAAAAGCTAGCATAACACAGCAAGGGAAATTCTGCTCAATGGCCGGTTATAAGAAAATTACGACTCACCCATGTTATCCTGTGTGGGTACTTGCCACGGCTGCAATATAGGTCTGTATTCAGATTCAGTTTCTGGAGTGTAGAGAAAATCAATACCAAGAAAGGACTTGAGGATCGAAATGCTTTACCGGTTTGTGGGGTCGGCGCGCCAGGCGCACCTTCGCCCATCACCTCTACACTTGAGCACGGTGCACCTGGGGTCACCTGGGACGGCACTTGCCACTGGTGTGAGATGACTACGCCTGTTTCTGCATATCCAAGAAATTGTTATCGGGGAAGGAATAACGTGCGTTGTGGACGATCTCACCGGCCAGATGGGAGACATTGCCCTCGTATTCGTGTTGAGGAGCACTCAACCACGCAAATCTCTCTACTGCAAGTCAGAAAGAAGTCTGAGGATATGACAAGTGTAAAGTTCACCTGAACACCAATCTGCGACCCTTACTAGAGATACACATGAGTGATGTTTCGCAGATATTCCATATGAAATGGGTCGCACCAGCGTCTTCGTGCAAAGAATTCTCCTGGAGAGTGGATTGATACGACATATATCAAACGAAAGTGGGTCGACTTAGGATAAGAATGTCGGAGATGCACTGACCTTTATATGCTAGAGACGGCTATAATTCAACCATATCGTGATATCTGAACACCTTTCGAGAAACTCCAAACACTCTCACGTTCTGTCGTTGCAAACCGCATTTGTTCATAACGCGGTGTGCCTATTGTGGCAATTTGTGCCGATTGGGAATATGCACGTACGTTGTGATAGCAGATCTGTCAGTTCGCGCCTAACAAATCGAACGTGTTTGTGCCCTATCAGACACTTGAATGAATTAGAACCATAGACGCTGACTATTCGACGCAACTTGTTTGGTCTTTGAGGTTGTTATGGACCGCTGAAACACCCCTTTTCCCATGAAAATGTATACTTCTAGAACACAATGACGCAACAATGGTGAATATCTTGAGATCAGTAATGTTAACAATGGCCATTACGCTTGGACGCTTGGTCACCTCCCTAGATTGGGACGGCTCTCATCGGCGCTCTGTTCGGCAACGCGCAGTCTATGAAAAATCGATGCTCCTCTGCGTGCTGAAATCTGGATCCTCAAACTCCACAAATAGTGGCTAGCCTCATACATGATATTTGGGCTGTAGCCCACTAAGGGTCATGCATCCAGCTGGGCTGTAGCCCACCACCCAAATTTTCGGCATATGCCTGCTTTTGCCAGGTGGTCCGGGT
>Ga0247741_1001552_pt1 | contig 12753 bp, 16 predicted proteins | sample UWRJL213509R2_FD_180945 | JGI IMG/M metagenome (GOLD analysis project Ga0247741, IMG submission 180945) | Plant litter microbial communities from Arlington Agricultural Research Station in Wisconsin, United States - UWRJ-L213-509R-2 | ecosystem: Environmental > Terrestrial > Plant litter >... | reverse complement strand
CCATTTTCTTTTTTATATGAACGTTTTTTATTTTGGTAGACAACTGGGAATGGAATTTCATGAGCGATTGGAAGCCTTTGTTTTAGCAATAAGAATTATGATTGGAACGGAATCGTTTGACTTCGAACTTGATCCTAGAGCAAAATTCCCGAAATCCATAAAGAAAAAAATCGATGTGAGGACCGATTGGCAGATGTTGTTTATTGTAGGTCATGAATATGCTCATCATTATCTTGGACATGTTGGAAAATCCAAAACTATCAATTTACACCGCAAAGTGGAATTTATAACAGCGCCCTCTAGTTTTTACAACTACAGTCAAGTCAGCGAATTCGAAGCTGATAAAAATTCTATACTAAACACTGTATACCATGACGATGAACAAGCAGAATTGATAAATGGAGCTTTTCTATTTTTTATTTATTTAGATTTATATGAGAAAGTTGAAGATTATTTATTTCCAAAGAGAAATCAAATTCAAACACATCCCCAGCCTTTAGAAAGACTTTGGAAATTACGCTCGGAGATAGCAGATAAGATTGGATTAGATCCTGACGACTTAAAGACAATTATCGCTGATAATTCTGATTTTATCAATGGATTCTTGGAGGAATTTCTTCCGTACAATGTCGAAGCTATAGAAACAATTGGATCTGTTTATATAACAAAGTATAGAAAGAAAATTTTAATTGACCGACTCGATTTTTAAACCAAATTGTAACCTTCCACTCACCACTAGTCTTCGCACTTATTGGTGATCGCTTACCGCCGTCGTTGGTGACCGCACAAAACTTTCGAAGCCCACTCCACCCACTCACTAACGCCGCCGCCCGGTCTCAGACCCACGATGTAAAGTTTTTTACTCGCCACGGTTGGTGCTGCAAAATTATCCGAGCCATAATTCCACCCGTAAGTCGCCGCGGCGTGGCCTCCCGGCCTGCCGCGTTCACACTTACAAAATTCCATTATAAGTATGAATTGTCTCCTGCCGGAAACAAGAGGTTGCACTCGCGGCAGGCGGGGACGCCAAGCCGCGGCATTTGCTACGAGAATTTTGTATAATCGGCTACTTCAAAATAATATTATTCCTCACAGCTCCACCAACCACCTTCCACAATCCCCATTATCCCTTCCTCCATTGCATCAGTTTATCCTTCTATATTTAATAATTAACTGTGCATCAACTTATAAAACAAAGTTCTCACATCGTCATGCAAGAACTTTAATCTTTCCTGTGCTTAGATGTACCAGATTTCAGAACGGAAAGTTGATGAAATAAAGGTACAAAACATTACAGACAAATACGTCTTTGTTCGCAACTTTTTTTTGTTGTCTATTTGGTTCGATATGGCACAGTTCAAAGACCCGGTAATGTCAGCTAAGGTGGCGGCAACGATCAAACTTTTACGAAATAAAAAAAACATTTCGCAGGAACAGATGTATGTAGATACCAACCTGAATGTATCGAGGATAGAATCTGCTGATAACAACATCAGCCTGGGAAATCTTTCGAAGATCGCTCAGTATTTTGAAATGCAGCTTTCAGAATTCTTTAAACTGGTAGAAAAGCAGAGATAATACTTCAGCAAACACAAAATAAAACACACCCATATGAGAGGATTTACCCCCATCATACTTCTAGTCATCTTCGCCGGTTGGATACTCTACCGCCTGTTGATCAAAAAAGATCTGAAGCAACATATCAACAGCCTGTACGCCGGCCTTTTTTTCGTGGGCATCTGGGCAGCCATTTATTTTTTATGGCTTAAGTAGAAAAATATTTAACCTGTTTTATCAGTTGCCGGCCTCAAAAAATTAAACAGAAATTTTTTAAAAAATCCTGTGAACTTTTGCATGTGAACTTTTTTTGTGAACTCCGTATAAAAAAATCAGAAAGTACACGTTTACAACCAGTTAACTTTGTGAACTTTTGGGCAAAAAAACCGGTTTTACGTGTGAACTTTTACCATTTGTGAACTTTTGCGTGAACTCTGCTAATTGTCGCCCATAAAAACTTTTCCATATGACCACCATCAAACCTTTCCTTACTGTAAGCAACGGAATAAAAGCCGTGGAATTTTACATTTCCGCCTTTGGCGCTGTAGAAACAAAACGGTTCGAGATGCCTGGCGGCAAACTGTCGTCCGTTCTCCGGATCGAAGATGCCGAATTCTATGTAGCCGATGAAGAGCCCGAAAATGACAACCTCAGCCCTGAGCATACCTCGGGAAGCCCGGTGAGGATCGTGCTCAACTCCGGGAATGCGGATGCACTCTTTGCGCAAGCGGTAAAGCAGGGCGCAGTTGAACTTTGCCCGATGACCACAGAGGAAGATTGGCGGATCGGGAAATTGAAAGATCCTTTTGGGCATATCTGGGAGATAGGATACACACTGTAATGATTCTTCCATCCGTAAGCCGCCGCCGAGTGGTCCCCGGCCCTGCGGAATCCACAACACTTCAAATCAATTTAACCAATAACAATATCGCTCCCATTCGCCGTTGGTCTGGGAAGAGGAAGAGGCTTTTCTGATGTTTCGACATGTTTGTTTCGTTTAATGTGGTTGTTTCGTTTATAAGTATTTATATCGCCAGCTTCCACCATAAAAAACTTCCGTGATCACTTTTGGCTTACCAAGTCACAAGTGGTACAGCCGGGCTGTCGTGTGTAACATTTCAACGTTACATGCGTTTTGCAGAAAAATAACTCTTATGATCAAAACAACATTGGCTTTCCTCATTCTATGCCTTTCAGCACAAATACTGGTGGCCCAAAAGAATTTGCCTGTCATTAAGGCTACTTCAAAAAAAGCAGACATCCGCGATGGGGATGTTTTTAAAAAAGCAGGCTGGACAATTATGCCGGAGTTAAGCCCTGATATTTATAAAACTTCCTCCAAAGGAAAGAAAGTTGTTTTTTACACCGACAAAGATTCTATTTCAGTCAGGATCACGCCAACCACCGAATTCAACTTTTTCATTTCATTGAATGATACTGCCAAAGCCCTGACCCAGATAAAATATGTGCCCAGTTATTTAGAAACCTTGCAGGGCGCCGGGAAATTTAACTCTATGGATAAACGTCCCATACCGGCTTTTACCTACCAGTCTCAAGACCACCCCAGTCTGGTTGCCCTGAGAAAAGGCTTTAACCTGGATTCTGTTGCAGGCACAGGAAACGAGGTTTCCAGGATAATAAACCTGTTGCACTGGGTACATAATCTTGTTCCGCACGATGGGCAACATGATAACCCTGAAATAAGAAACGCCATGAGCATGATAGCCGTTTGCAAAAAAGATAACCGTGGTTTGAACTGCAGGGGGCTTTCAACCGTTTTAAACGAATGCTACCTGTCTTTAGGGATCAAATCCAGGTTTGTAACCTGTTTGCCGAAGGATTCAACAGACCAGGAATGCCATGTAATTAATATGGTATATTCAAATGACCTGAAAAAATGGCTGTGGATAGATCCCACCAACGATGCCTATGTAATGAACGAAAAAGGAGAACTGTTAAGCGTTGAAGAGGTAAGGGAAAGATTGATCACGGGTAAGCCGCTTATTGTAAATCCCGACGCGAACTGGAACCATAAACAGTCTGTCGAAAAACAATATTATTTAGAATCTTATATGGCCAAAAACCTGTACCGCTTTGAATGCCCGTTAAGCAGTGAATACGATACGGAAACAAGAGCAAAAGGAAAAACGATCACTTATGTTGAACTGTTGCCGTTAAACTATTACAGGCAAAAGCCAGATACTATGGAACAGACAAATGTAAAAACCGGCACCACATTCGTGAGTTACAAAACAAATAACCCGGCTGCTTTCTGGCAAATACCGTGATCAGATGGAAGCGACATTCCGCTGCTATAATACGGTCGCTTTTATCCACTTACTTTCATAAATGGGTATTAGAATTTCGTTTTCATGGCATCCGTAAGCCGCCGCGGCGTGGCCTCCGGGCCTGCCGCGTTTCTCTCCTCTGGCGCAAGTGTTCACAGTACAACTTCCTCCATCAAAGAACTTCCGTGACCATTTGTGTCTTGCCAGGGTAGCAGGTCTGCGACCGGCATCAGTTCCACAATTTTCTTTTGCTCCTGGTTGCTATTGAGAATTGGTATTTTTATTTTAGGATTTGCGGTTCCAACCCGGTCGCAGACCTGCACACTTATACTGTCGCCAGTGATCCTTCGGAACACTGGCGACAGTAGCGGTATTATCACCAACAACGGCATATCGTCATTTTGATAATAGCATGTGATCCTATCAAATCTATTATTTATTTCATCAATTCTTCGGGAAACCCGCATCCCCCTTCACTTCCACCACCTGCTGCATATGCCGGTTGCTATGCGCCGCAATGAGTAAAATAAATTGATATGCATCGTAAGTGCCGATGGGCAGCACAGATACATGGTTGCGCAGGTCGGCGGGAGTAGTATTTACAAATGTTATCAGCTTTTCCCGGTTTTCTTTAAATGCTGCCAATGCTTCCTCCAATGTTTTGTAAGGCGAGTTGGCCGGCTCCAGCATGGCGAATGTTTTGGATTTGTGCGAACGGTCTTCCACCGCTTTTACCAGGTCGGCATCCGTGGATTTTATCTCTGCTCTTTTTTCAGGATTGGCCGGTTGTTTCAACGATTCTTCCACCATGTCCCAAAGGCTTTTTTCGGCGGCGGCGATGTGTTTGATACATTCTTCCACACTCCATTTTTCCGGCGTTGGTTTGTAAGTAAGTTGTGCAGGGCTGAGGCCTTTTATGGACTCAAACACACCGGCTTCGGTTTCGGTAAGCAGTTTTACAGCATCTTTCCTTTCCTGCCGGGTGAGTTCGGCGGTCTTTAGCGGAGCAATTGTAAAAGATGCGTTAACCTGGCGGCATAAACCGTTGTATACACTGAAGCTGAGCATTACCAGCAATGTGGAAGCGAATATTTTTACCATGAGAATAAAAATTTAGTTTTTTAAAAAAGCCATCTCCTCCTAAAGGTAATGCTGTACAAACCACTTCAGGAGGGTTATGTAAGACAAGTTTGGGGGCTGGCAGGACAAAAAATGAGTTGACATCTCATGAGATGTCAACTCACGAGATGTCAACTCATTTTCCAATGATCACTTTCCGGTGCCCCGTTCCCCAATCCGCCAGTTTGTCGATGATCGATTTGAGCGTAAGCCCGTATTCTGTCAGCTGGTATTGCACCGTTATCGGCTGGGTGTCCAGCACATTCCGGGTGATCAGTTTATTTATTTCGAGATCCTTCAATTCCTTGCTCAGCATCTTGTTGGATATGCCACCCACATCATTCAGGATATCTGAAAACCTTCGCTTGTTATTGTAACACACGGAAGAAATGATGGCTATTTTCCACTTGCCGCTGAGTACGTCCATGGCGTCATGCACAGCCATGATCTTGCGTTTATTGTTTTCTGCTTTACATAATTTTTCTGTCATAAGTTACCTGGTTACCGGAATGTTACTGTTACTTTTAGTTACTAAGTGACAAAAGTAAACAAATCGGCTCTACCTTTGTGTTTTCAAATAATAAAAATTTTAAACAATGGATTTTACCAATAAAAATGTAGTGATCACCGGCGGCAGTACCGGTATAGGATTGGCAACCGCTAAAGCATTCATCCATGCAGGCGCCAATGTGCTGATCACCAGCAGGAGCGAAGCAAATCTGCAGGCAGCAGCGGCTGAGATCAACAGCCCGAAATTGAAAACCGTGGTATCGGATACGGCAAATTTAGCCGGAATCGCAAAACTGCAACAAGCAGTAGAAGCAGCCGGAAACAAACTGGATGTGCTGTTCCTCAACGCCGGCATCGCGGTATTCGCGCCTATCGCCGAAGCTACTGAGGCTGATTTCGACAACCAGTTCAACACTAATGTAAAAGGACATTTTTTTACCCTGCAGAAGTTGTTGCCACATCTGGCCGATGGTTCGGCAGTAGTGTTCACTTCTTCTACGGTAGCTACCGCGGCAGGGTTGGGTACCAGCATTTATTCTTCTACCAAAGGAGCGTTGAACAAGATCGCACAGATAGCAGCCAACGAACTTGCCGAAAGAAAGATCAGGGTAAACATCGTGAGCCCCGGCCCGGTAGAAACCCCGGGACTGGACAAAGCTGTTCCGCAGGAAGCACATGGTATATTGGCGGCGGCCACTGCATTACAAAGGCTTGGCAAGGCGGATGAAATTGCAAAAACGGTTTTGTTCCTGGCATCGGATCACGCAAGCTTTGTATCTGGCACCGAGTTGATCGTAGATGGCGGGTACACCACCTATGCACGTAAATAAATTTAGATTTTACCAGGTTTAGAAGAAAGCGGCTTTGCCGCTTTTTTTGTTTTTTTTTCTGGGATTTCACAGGGCAGAGAGTAAAAAGAAGCTTTTTACATCTGTCGAAAAAAACCGGCTCTCCGATTTGATATTAGCGTTTCAAACTTCCTCTAAACATTCATCGTGGAATGCTGGCCCTACCAATACCCATTATATTGTTCCCATTCTTTTATATATTCGCGTTGAAAAAACTGGTTGCTAACACCAGGCTGATAAAACCCTATTAAAATGAATAAAAAGAAAAACATCGTAGCGGCTTTCTGTGTATTGGCCGTGCTATTTACCGCCTGCCAGAAAGAAGCGGAATCTACCAACCCGGTAGTTGATCCACCCGTTCCTCCTGTAACAAACGATAGTACATTCATCAGTAAGATAATTGGGCTCGATACCACGAAAGCGGCTCCCTTCGATACTGTTTTCGTGCGCACATTGGAGTATGATGCCCAAAAACGCGTGATAAAAAATGTGGAGCGATTTTATAACACTACCGGAGGAGTTGATCCTAATGGCGCATACATCGTTACCACTAAAAAATATTCAGGCACCGACAGCCTTCCGTATTTGTGCGTAGTGCAGAATATTGATGGCGTAGATAATTATACCGATTCCAATTTCATTACGTACCAAGCCGGACTCGTATCCCTCGATTCATTGGTGTACCATGATCTTGGAGTAAGCCATGGCCAGGTATCCCGGCATTACCGCAATGGCAGTACGATCAAACAAGTACGCGCTTTTTACAACAATAACGTTTTCTCCTTTAAAGACAGTGTAGTATATAACCTTACCAAAATTGCAGGTAACATCACTTTGCAGACAAGCGTGATAAGCCCGTTGGTAACCAATACTTACAAAGTGACGTACGACGATAAAATAAACCCGCTTGCAAAGGCCGGCGTGGATGAATATGCCAGCTACGCAGGCTTTCTTGATTTTCATATAGGCGATGATGATGAAGACCCCACCTATTACCTGCAACCCAATAACCCTACCGAGATCATCAATGACGACGGCGGACAATATAACAGCCATTACACGTTTGGCTACAAATACAATTCACGTAATTACCCTACCGAAATATTGGTGAAGAAGATCAGCGGTAATGGGGTAGATATCGATTATAACAAAATACTGTTTAAGTACAGGAACTTATAAACGGGATTGATTTTTTTAATCAATAGCTAAGAATAAATAATTAAGCCGGGTTATAAACTACCCGGCTTTTTTTTGAGCAGAAGATGCTCTTCAATTTTCAATATTTAGTAATAGAGGTTTTTTTTGCCGTTGTTGAGCATAACACCCACAACGGAGAAACGGCAGTTCTCTTTCTCCGCTCTTTCCCGCGAAACCGTGTAAATCAGTATTTTTGTCAAAACAATTTCCGTGCAGGAAGAACTTCAAAATCATATTCAGAAATTAGTTTCCCTGGATGCGCAGCAATGTGCGGATATCATTACCTACTTCACTCCTATTGAAGCGTCAAAAAAATATGGCCTCTTGCAAGAAGGAACTATCTGCAGGCATAATTATTTTGTAAGCAAAGGTTGCCTGCGTCTTTTTTACATCAATGAAAAAGGGGTGGAGCAAACGATACAATTTGCTTTGGAAAACTGGTGGCTGTCGGATTATACTTCGTTCTCTTCACAACAGCCAGCCCAGTTCTGCATTCAAGCCGTAGAGCGCTCGGAAATACTTGCGCTTGATATGGATTCGCAGGAAAAAATGTTGCAACGATTTCCAGTGATGGAACGTTATTTCAGGCTGGTACATCAGCGGGCGCATGCGGCATCGCAGTTCCGTATAAGGAATCTTTACAGTGCCTCACGGGAAGAACTTTACCGGCAGTTCGTAGGCCTTTACCCTGAATTTGTACAGCGGATACCGCAATATCTTTTGGCGTCATTTCTGGGCTTTACTCCTGAATACCTCAGCGAAATACGCCGGAAAAAGATTTCTTAAACCAGTTTAAGCAATCAGGCCCCGGGTCGGCAGTAGCTTTGTTTCAACAAAAAATCAAACACATGGAACAAAGAGTAAATATCGAGCAAGCCCTACCCGAAGCATGGAAGGCAACTTATGGATTATCCATCGCCGCTAACAGGTCTTCACTTACACCTATCCAGCGCCACCTGATCATGATCAGGGTTTCGCAGATCAATTCCTGTGCATTCTGCATCAACATGCACACCAAAGAAGCACTCCAATTAGGTGAAACGCAGCAGCGCATTTTCCTGGTAAGCGCCTGGAAAGAAACCACCCTGTTTACCGATGAAGAAAAGGCGATACTGGCACTCGCCGAAGAAGTGACGCTGATACATCAAAATGGGGTTTCGGATAATACTTATCAGGGGACCGCAAAATTTTTCAGCGAAAAAGAGATCGGCGAGATCATCATGATGACCATTGCGATCAACGCCTGGAACCGGATAGCGGTGAGTACGCACAAACCGATCGTGGGGTAAGAGTTTGCGGCCGTGAAAGGTTATATTTGCGGGAAGACGGGAAGAATTAGTTTTTCTTCCCGTCTTCGCGCTTATCCCGCCGAAATGGCGGGGGCAAAAAAACAATCTCGTCGCATGAAAAAATTACTTCTCTTACTGCTGCTGCCCGCTTTCTCTTTTGCACAAAAAGACAGCACCGACATCATCGTGAAACAACTCATGGAAAAGCAAAAGATCGTTGGTCTTTCGATGGCAGTGATCAGGGACGGCCGTACCATTGTAAACAAAGGGTATGGCCTTGCCAATGCTGAACTGAATGTGGCGGTAAACCCCCAAACGGTGATCAGGCTTGGCTCGGTGAGTAAACAATTTTTCACCACAGCTATTCTCAGGTTAATGGAAGAAGGGAAACTGGATATGGAAGATTCTGTCCATAAATTTTTCCCGGATGCTCCGGAAACATGGCGGCCGATCCAGATAAAACACCTGATGTCGCATACATCAGGATTGCAACGGGAAGGGCCTGCCTACGACAATTTTAAGATACAACCCGATATCGATATCATCCGTTCGGCCTACAAGCTGCCGCTCGTTTTTAAAACAGGAGAAAAATACCAGTATTGCAATCTCGCTTATTTCATGCTGGCAGAAATTATCAGGCAGGTAAGCGGCATGCCCTGGGAAGATTATATCCACGATAAATTATTCGTGCCCGCCGTGATGAACAACAGTTACCTCACCGATTTTTACACCATCATCCCCAATCGTGCCAATGGGTACATGCACAAAAAAGACACGCTGATCAATGCTACGGCAATGTATGCCATCCGGCCGAGCGGTGGGTTTCTCTCTACTTCTTCGGATATGATCAAATGGGAAAAAGCGATCAGCGAAAAAAATATCATTCTGAAAAAAGAAAATTGGGAAAAACTCTGGCAGCCATTTATCAAGACTTCGGATAAGGCGACCTCAAAAGAATATTATGGCTTTGGATGGGTGATTGATGAATACAATGGCCATAAACTTATCTGGCACGGCGGTTCCAACACAGGTTTCAGATCGACATATGTGCGTTTTCCCGATGATGGGCTATCGATCATCATTCTTACCAATACGGATGAAGCGAACCCCCGTGCTATCGCGAACGCGCTGGCTGATCATTATTTCAGGAGGAAAAAATAATTTATTCTCATCTTCCCGCTTGTCCCGCCGAAATTGCGGGTGCAAAAACAAAAAAGCGCAAGATATTATCCAGCGCTCGTTGGGTTTTTCATGATATTTTCAGAGACATTATTATTTTATCTGTTCCAGGATCTTTGCATCTGCATTTTGCCCGATAAACGTTGCCAGGTCTGCGGCAGTAGTAAGCCCGCTGTAATTTTTCGCAACGGTCTGGAAGGGGATCTTATAATGCTCAGAGACCAATACCTGTAAGGCTGCTTTTGTAAGATCATTTTTCGCGATGGCATCCAGCCGGGTATTTTCATTGAAAGTAGACGGAAATTGCGGATCCTGCGCCAGGCCGGCAAAAGCGGAATTGCCGGTGACCGTTTTGAAAACATTTTTCAGAAGTTTGGAAAGTAAGATAAGTCCGACAACGGTAACTACGGTTTTTGCTACAGTGCCGCCAACACTCGTGCCGCCGAAAATGCCCTTGCTGCTTTTTTTACTGGTGCCGCAACTGGCAAAACTGGCGGCGCCAAAGGAAAACAGCAGGATGTAAGTAGATATTTTTTTCATGGAAATAATTATTAAAACGTGGTGTAAAAAATCGTGTCCGCGGTAAGAACAGATTGTTGGGCGATTGTTTAAACGAAAAAAAGCTTTTGTAAAATTTTCACACTTCAACCACGTAGGCACGAAAACACAAAGAAGCACAAAGCAGATGCAGGAGTTTTTTACATTGGGCTTGGTGATCCTTTGTACCTTTGAGTCTTCCTGGTAAAAAAATCTCATCATGTCTACAGAAGCCCTTCTCCGCCAGATCAGTTTTATCAAAGAAATTGACAAACTCAAATACATCCAACGCAAAACCAGCTTATTCAACAGCGACAGAAATGAGAATGATGCAGAGCATAGCTGGCACCTGGCGATGATGACGATCGTGCTGGCACAGCATTCGGACAAACCGGTGGATGTACTCAAAGTGCTGAAGATGGTCCTGATCCACGATATTGTAGAGATTGACGCAGGCGATACCTTCATGTACGACACACAAAAAGATCACACGAATACTGATGAAGAACTGGCAGCAGCAAAAAGGATATTCGGACTCTTACCTGAAGGGCAGGCAGCGGAGTTCATCGCTATCTGGCAGGAATTTGAAGAGGGTAAAACCGACGAAGCGAAATTTGCAAGATCGATGGACAGGCTGGAGCCCTTGCTGCAAAACACTTCCAACAACGGCGGTACGTGGAGGGAGTTTGATGTACCTTACCGGAAAGTATATCAAAAAAAGAAAGTGATCAGGGAAGGTTCATCAACGATCTGGGAATATGCGGAAGGCCTGATCAATGAAAGCGTGGAAAAAGGGATATTGAAAAGGTAGGGTTATTTCAACCTTATATTACCGGTACAGGCGACACCTGAAAATAATTTTATTTATAATTAAAACAAGAGCTTACAAATGAGTATTGAAATGGTCCCATCGTTCAACATCATCGGTATTTCCGTACGCACCACCAATGAGAACGGGCAGGCGGCAAAGGATATTCCGGCGCTGTGGAATAAATTTATGACAGAAGAATTAGCAGCGAAGATACCAGGAAGGATCGGCGATGAACTCTATTGCGTCTACACGGAGTATGAAAAAGACCATACAAAGCCGTACACCACTTTGCTGGGCTGTAAAGCAGAAAGCCTCGAAAATATCCCGGATGGGCTGACAGGACAACATTTTGAGGAAGCCAGGTACGAAAAATTTACCGCTACAGGAAACCTTCAGCAGGGTGCAGTATATGATGCGTGGGTAAAGATCTGGAACGCTGATCTCCAAAGGGTTTTTACAGCCGACTTTGAAGTGTATGGATCACGTGCGCAGGACCCGGAAAATGCTGAAGTTGATATATTCATCGCAGTACAATGAGCATGAAAGAAACCGATGATTTTTATTTCCGCCAAAACGAACCCATCAAAAGCGTGATGCTGGCGATGAAGGAGATCATTCTGCGGCAGGATAAAGATGTGGTACATGCATGGAAATATGGCATGCCTTTTTTCTGTTACAAAGGAAAAATGTTTTGTTATTTGTGGGTACACAAAAAACACGGACAACCTTATCTTGGGATAGTCGAGGGCAAAAGATTTGACGAAACGTTCCTGATACAGGAAGGGCGCAGCCGTATGAAGATAATGCTGCTGGATCCCGGAAAAGATCTGCCGCTTAAGACAATAGAAGCTATTCTGCAAAAAGCGATCAACCTGTATAAAACCGGTGAAATAAAAATCTGAATGCGTACGCGATGACGAAATTTTTAAAAAACCGGCTTCCCGTGATCATTTACTTCCTGCTCATTATTGCCGGGATATTGTTGTTGCCTGAATCAGTATATTTTTCTAAAAATAACAAACGTGTTGAGGCAGACATGCTGTTGTTGATAGCGGTATTCGTACTGCCGTTGGCTTTTGTGCCCATTGTATGGCCACGGCAATTTGCCCGGTACTACGCAGCATTTGTAGTGTTTGGTTTTTCGGGATACCTGCTTGCCGGTTATATCCGCAAAGTTAACATCGAGAAAGAATTTAAGACAGGTTCAGTCAGTGTTAGCGGGGTTGTAAAAGGGAAAAGAAGTTCGTTTAAGACAAAGGGAGCGGCTTCGTGGAATTTTTATTGCGAATTTGAACACAACAGTGTTCTCTATAAAACATTTCGTGAGGAAGATGGCAAAAACAGGATGAATGATGGAGATACGATGACCATTTTATTTTTGCAACGAAACCCTGAAATTTCAAAAATAATCTGGCCAA
>Ga0247741_1001551_pt1 | contig 12755 bp, 11 predicted proteins | sample UWRJL213509R2_FD_180945 | JGI IMG/M metagenome (GOLD analysis project Ga0247741, IMG submission 180945) | Plant litter microbial communities from Arlington Agricultural Research Station in Wisconsin, United States - UWRJ-L213-509R-2 | ecosystem: Environmental > Terrestrial > Plant litter >... | reverse complement strand
GGTGGCGCCGAAAATACTGGTCATTGAAATCTCCTTTGGGGAAGGTTGCTGGCTCCCATCTGGTCGTGAGGGGCGGGATCCAAGCGCCCGATCGTGTCGAGTTCTTGCCTGATTCTATCACCGGCCCTGTCCGCGCTTGTTTCGCGGGACCCGCGCGCCATGTTGGCACCATGCAGGAACAGCTCGATCAACTGTGCGGCCTTGCCCTTCGGCATCATGACGACGGCCGCCGCGGCGGGACGATCCCCAATCTCGCCGTCCATGTCAGCGGGGCGCCGACCGCGGCCATGCCCGGCATGTACGAGCCGATGATCTGTATCGTCCTGCAGGGCGCAAAGCAGGTGATGATCGGCGACCGCGTGCTCCATTATCGTGCCGGAGACCAGTTGATCGCGTCGATCGACCTGCCGGTATCGGGCTGCATCGTGAAGGCGACCGCTGACCAACCCTATATCGTGGTTGGCATGACCCTGAACCGGGACGTGGTGGCGTCGCTCCTGACCGAGCTGCCGCCCCGCGCCGACGAGCAGACCGCCGGCTTTGCGGTCGGCGCCGCGACACCGCAATTGCTGGATGGCTGGGCGCGGCTGCTCGGCCTGTTCGAGACGCCGGAGGACGCGCCGGTGCTGGCGCCGATGGTCGAGCGCGAAATCCTCTACCGGATCCTGCAGGGGCCGCAGGGCGGCATGCTGCGCCAGGCTGCGATGGCCGACAGCCGCCTGTCGCAGGTGCGCACCGCGATCGCGTGGATCCGGGCCAATTTCGACAGGCCGCTCCGCGTCGAGGCGCTGGCCGAGCTTGCGGGCATGAGCCCGGCCTCGTTTCACCGGCATTTCAAGGCGGCGACGGCGATGAGCCCGCTGCAATATCAGAAATCGCTCCGCCTCCATCAGGCGCGGCGCCTGCTGATCGCGAGCGCGGACGCATCACGCGCCGCCTATGCGGTTGGTTATGAAAGCGCATCCCAGTTCAGCCGGGAATATGCCCGGATGTTCGGTTGCCCGCCGGCCCGTGATGCGGAGCGGATGCGTGGGCAGGGTGTCGTCGAGGCAATTGCCGAAGCCGCCTGACTCGGTTGACGCTGGCGCCAGCGCCGATCGCACGCTAGGTTGGACCCTATATCCTATAGCAAAGCGAGTAGTGGAGATGATGAGCGTATATCGTGCAGCGGCCATCGGCGCAGCACTGATGATCGGCGGAGCGGCGGTGCCGGCGCAAGCGCAGGATTGCCGGTCGATCGCCGATCCGACCCAGCGCCTTGCCTGTTACGACCGGCAACAGGGTGCGCCGGCCACACCGGCCGCGGACCCGGCCCAGCCCGAGCCCAACCGCACCGGCCTGCGCGAACCCAAGCCGCCGAAAGTCGCTGAGGCCACCAAGACGAAATCCGGTTTCAGCAGCACTATCGTGGGCATCACCCCGACGAGCTTTGGGCTGTTCGAGCTCAGCCTGGCTGATGGGAGCGTGTGGAGCACCACCACGAGCAGTGGCCGCCGGCCCGCCGTGGGCGATGCGATCACCTATCGCCGCAGCATGCTCGGTGCGCATTATTTCGACATCAAGGGACAGGGGCCGGTCACGGTACGGCGCGAGCGCTGATCAGCCTCCGCCGAGCACGTTGATCGAGAATGCCAGCACGCCGATGTTGAACACGAAGGCGGCGAGGCAATGGCCGATCACGACGCGACGAATCCGGGCCGAACTGATCTCGACGTCCGAGGTCTGGAAGGTCATGCCCAGGGTGAAGCTGAAATACAGGAAATCCCAATAATCGGGCTCCTTCGTGTCGGGAATGGCGATGCCCCCGGCATCGCCACCGCCGCCGGTGCGTGAGTAGAACAGATGCGCATAATGCAGCGCATAGACGGTGTTCGAGAACAGCCAGGCCAGCACTAGCGTCGCGACCAGCAGGGCGGTGGTGAGCGGGCTGCCCTTGCCGCTCATCATCTCGCTCGCGACCGAGATCAGCACGACCAGCGAGACCAGAGCGGTCAGCGCGAGCAGCAGCGCGCGATTGGCATCATTGTCCTTGGCCCGCTGGCGCATGTCGTCCGCCCGGTTGCGCAACAGCGGCGCGACGATCAGCAGGAACAGGGCGCTGGCGATGTCGAAGGCGGCCATGGTGCCGAGGCCTTTGCCCATGCGCGGAATGAGGATCGCGAGGCCTGCCGCGAACACCAGCACGAAGGCGAGGAACCGGGTCGGCGCGATCTTCCTGCCGAGCTGCATGGCGTCATCCTAGAATATGGCACGCAAGTGGTGCGGCGCGCATTATCCAAAGGCTAGCGCTTGGCGCGTCCCTCGCATAGATAGCGCGCCTTTATGGCCCGTATCGAAACCCCCAAGCGCATCCGCGGTACGCAGGATATTTTCGGCGACGAGCAGCGGCGCTTCGCGCGCGTGCTCGAGGCGTTCGAGAAAGTTCGGCGACTCTATGCTTTCCAGCGCGTCGACGTGCCGGTGTTCGAATCGACCGCGGTGTTCGCGCGCTCGCTCGGCGAGACGACCGACGTGGTCTCGAAGGAGATGTACAGTTTCGAGGATCGCGGCGGCGATTCCCTGACGCTCAGGCCGGAATTCACCGCTGGCATCGCCCGAGCCTATCTGACCGAAGGCTGGCAGCAATATACGCCGCTGAAGCTCGCGACCGCAGGGCCGGTATTCCGGTACGAACGGCCGCAAAAGGGGCGTTTCCGCCAGTTCCACCAGATCGATGCCGAGGTGATCGGCGCGGCTGAGCCGGCGGCTGACGTCGAGCTGCTGGTCCTCGCCGATCAGCTGCTGCACGAGCTTGGTATCCAGGACGGCGTGACGCTTCAGCTCAATACCTTGGGCGATGCCGAGACGCGCGACGCCTGGCGGGCTGCGCTGATTACCCATTTCGGGCAGCACAAGGCCGACTTGTCTGCGGAAAGTCAGGATCGGCTGGAGCGCAATCCGCTACGCATCCTGGACAGCAAGGATCCGAGGGACCGACCGATCGCCGACGCAGCGCCCGATATCGACGCGTACCTCACGAGCGACGCCGGCGCGTTCTTCGAGAGCGTGACCAGAGGCCTCGACGCGGCCGGTGTCGCCTGGACGCGCAATGCGCGGCTGGTGCGGGGCCTCGATTATTACCGGCACACTGCGTTCGAATTCGTCACTGACCGGCTCGGCGCGCAGGGCACAGTGCTCGCCGGCGGGCGCTATGACGGGCTGATCGGCGCGCTCGGCGGCAACGAGACGCCGGGCGTCGGCTGGGCGGCCGGTGTCGAGCGGCTGGCAATGCTGATCGACGAGCCCGCGACGGAGCGGATCGATGCGGTGATCGTGCCGATGGGCGAAGCGGCCGAGGCGCGTGCGATTGGTATCCTTGCCGATCTGCGCCGCGCCGGGATCGCGGCGGACATGGCCTTCAAGGGCAATATGAAGCGGCGCTTGGCCAAGGCCGATGCGCAGGGCGCGCGCTTCGCGATCATCATTGGCGACGATGAGCTCGCCAAAGGCGCGGCGGCGGTCAAAACGCTTGGCGCCGGCACGCAAGCCGAGGTGCCGTTCGGTGATCTCGCGCGAGTATTGAGCGCCTGATGTCGACGATTTCGGGGGCGAGGATCGCGCAGATCGAGGCGCGGCGGGACGAGCTGCAGGCGCTGATGGCGACTGGCGACCTGCCGTCCGACCGTTTCGTTGCCGTCTCCAAGGAATATGCCGAGCTCGAGCCAGTCGCACGCGCCGCGGGCGAGGTGCGGCGGCTGCGCGCCGAGTTGAACGTGCTCGCCGTGATGGAAAACGAGGCCGATCCCGAGATCCGCGCGATGGCGCGCGAGGAGATCGAGGCGATCCGCGAGACCTTGCCGCTCGCCGAACGCGGCCTGGCTCTTTCGCTGCTGCCGCGCGACGCAGCCGATGAGCGCGCCGCGATGCTCGAAATCCGCGCCGGGACCGGTGGGGACGAAGCGGCGCTGTTCGCCGGCGACCTGTTCCGCATGTACCAGCGCTATGCCGAATCGCAGGGCTGGCGGGTCGAGCTGATCTCCGCTTCCTCGTCCGAATCGGGCGGCTTCAAGGAAGCGATCGCTTCGGTCGAGGGCAAGGGCGTGTTCGCCAAGCTGAAGTTCGAAAGCGGCGTTCACCGCGTGCAGCGCGTGCCGGTCACGGAGGCCGGCGGGCGCATCCACACCTCCGCCGCGACGGTCGCGGTATTGCCCGAAGCGGAAGAGGTCGACGTCAAGATCGACGACAAGGACCTGCGCATCGACATCTACCGCTCGTCCGGACCGGGCGGGCAGTCAGTCAACACGACCGATTCCGCGGTGCGTATCGTCCATATTCCGTCTGGCCTGGTGGTGATCCAGCAAGACGAGAAGTCGCAGCACAAGAACAAAGCCAAGGCGATGAAAGTGCTCCGCACCCGCCTGTACGAGCTCGAGCGCGACCGGCTTCACACTGAACGCGCCGGGGCACGCAAGTCCATGGTGGGGTCGGGGGATCGTTCGGAGCGGATCCGGACCTATAACTTTCCACAAGGCAGGGTGACCGATCACCGCATCAACCTGACGTTGCACCGCCTGCCGGAAATCCTGCAGGGCGAGCTCGACGAACTGATCGGCGCGCTGATCGCGGAGGACGAGGCGGAACGCCTGGCCAGCCTTGATGGCTAAAATCCCCCTTCCGCGTGCGGGAGGGGAGTGCGGCGGCTCTTTGCCCTGCCCGGGGGGCAGGGCTGCTGCCGCACTGGGAGGGCCTGTCCTCCCCGGCCCGCTACTGTGACAATCCCTCCCCCAACCCCTCCCGCAAGCGGGAGGGGAGTAAGGCAGGCGCTTGCCGAAGCCGCCACCTCCTTCACTACCCTCTCCCAGACCCCGCGCCTCGACGCGGAACTGCTCATGGCCCACGCCCTGGGCATCAGCCGCGAAACACTCCTGCTGAAACATCTCGACGGCCCGCTTCCCGCCACTTTCGCCCCGCTCGTCGCCCGCCGCCTGAACCACGAGCCGATCGCCTATATCACCGGCACGCGCGGCTTCTGGACGATCGAGCTTCAGGTCGGCCCCGGCGCCCTCGTGCCGCGCGCCGACAGCGAGACGCTGATCGAGGCGGCGATCGACCATTTCGGCGCCCGCGCACCGAAGACGGTACTCGATCTGGGCACAGGTCCGGGCACCTTGCTGCTCGCAGCACTTGATCGGTGGCCGGAGGCGACCGGGCTTGGCGTGGACGCGTCGAACACCGTGGTCGAAATGGCAAAGGCCAATGCTGCACGTCTCGGCATGGAAAACCGCGCCCGCTTCGAGTCAGGCAATTGGGCGGACTCGATCACCGGCCGGTTCGACCTAATCCTCGCCAACCCGCCCTATATCGGCACTGGCGAGGTGCTACCCGCCGAAGTACGCGATCACGAACCCGCCTCCGCCCTGTTCGCCGGGCCTGACGGCCTTGACGATTACCGCCTCATCGTGCCCCAACTCTCGCGCCTCATCGCGCCCGGCGGTGTCGCGATCCTCGAGATCGGCGCGACCCAGGCGGAGGCAGTCACCGCGCTGCTGGTCGAGCAAGGGCTGTCGGTTACGCTGCGCCGGGACCTGGGTAATAATCCCCGCGCGCTGCTCGCGACTTGAATCAACACAAAACGTCACAATATTCTTCTTGGAGATTGCGTCGCCAGCCGCTATTGAGCGGAGCAGGGGCACGCGTTTTCATCATAACCGGTTGAAAACGGGCTGTTGCCCGCCTCCTTCGTCATGCAGTCGCTGCCGTCCGGCGACCGTGGCAGGCACGTTTCGCCGATGATCGGCGGGGACGCGCCGAGGAGCATGCATCCACATTTCTGGAGCACGACCGGGTTGGTTACGAACGACAGGACACACAACAGTTGATCAATAATCGTCAGGCCGGCCGCCGTCGCGGTCGTGGTGGGCAGCAGCAGCGCCCACAGGGAAATACGGGTCGCCAGGATAATGGCAACCGCATCGACAATCGCGCACGCGGCAATGCCGCTCAGTTGCTCGAGAAGTACAAGACGCTCGCACGCGACGCGCAGATGCAGGGCGACCGGGTCAACACCGAATATTATCTGCAGTTCGCGGATCATTATTTCCGCGTGCTGGCCGAGACGCGGTCGCGCTTCGAGGAGAACCGGCGCCAGAATGGTGGCGCGGCCTTCGAGGAAGACGATCAGGAATATGACGAGGACGGCGAGCCGATCGCGCGCGAGCCGGTACGCGAGGCCCGCCCGTCGAACGGCAACGGCCAAGATCGGGGCCAAGATCGGGCCCAGGAGCGCGGCAATGAGGGCCAGAACGGCAACCAGGCCGCCCAGTATGACGAGGAGCGTCCGCGCTCGCGCAACAACAACGGCAATAGCGACCGCGGCGAGCGCAACGGTAACAGCTATGCCGATAACGGCAACGGCAACGGCCGTTATGCTCGTGAGGACCGCAACGGCAACGAGCGTAACGGTGGCGAGCGCAGCGGCAACGATCGCAACGATCGCAACGATCGCGCCAACCGAGGCGAGGATCGCGGCAACCGCGCGACCTATGCGACCGAGGAGGATGTCCGCCAGGAAACCCCGCGTCAGGAAACCCCGCGTCAGGAAGCGCCTCGTCAGGAGGCGCCGCGCGCTGAAGTCGCTGCCGAACAGCCGGCCGAGCGCCCGCGCCGTGGCCGCCCGCCGCGCCGCCCGGTAGAGGACGAGGCCCCCGCCATGTTCGAGGCCAATCTGCTGCCGCCGTCGCTGAGCATCTCGGCGGTGACGGTCGAGGAAGAGCCGGCGGAAAAGCCCAAGCGTCGCCGCGGCCGTCCGCCCGCAAGCGAGACGACGACCGCCGGCTGATTCGGTTCGGAAGTGATGAAAACAGGCCGGTCCCGCGAAAGCAGGGCCGGCCTTTTTCGTTCTTCGTTCCTCCCCAAGGAACTGGGGGAGGGGGAAGATTTGAAGCATTGACGCCACCCTTATCTCGGCTAGGATGATATTTCATAACCTAGGAGAACGGGGATGCGGTTCTGGACCTTGCTGGCGCTGACGGCGCTGCCCGGCGTGGCCGCGGCGCAAACGACCCCCGGTCCAACCTTGCCCACAGGGCCGAGCGCACAGGGCGATGTCTCGGTCACCATCTATCAGAACGGCCAGTCACTGGTGCAGGATTTGCGGCAGCTCGACCTGCCTGCCGGCCGCACGCGGCAGGAATTTCCCGATGTGTCGGCGCAGATCCGGTCGGAAACGGTCACGCTGGGCGGGCCGGGCATCGGCATTATCGAGCAGAATTTCGATTTCGATCTCCTCTCGCCGGACAAGCTGATGGAAAAGGCGGTCGGATCGGTCATCACCATCGTCCGCACCAACCCCGCGACCGGCGCCGAGACGCGCGAGCAGGCCAAGGTGCTCGCCGCCAATGGCGGCATCGTGCTTCAGATCGGCAACCGCATCGAGGTGTTACGCGACGATGGCCTGCCGGTGCGCGTGATCTTCGACAAGGTGCCGGAGAATCTGCGCGCCCGTCCGACCCTGTCGGTCACGCTTCAGGTCGCACGCGCCGGGCGAATCCCCGCGACATTGTCCTATCTCACTCCCGGCCTCGGCTGGACCAGCGATTATGTCACGCTGTTCGACGAGACGAAGGGCACGATCGACGTGCAAGGCTGGGTCACGCTGACCAACAGCACGGGCACGACCTATGCCAATGCCGATGTCCTGCTCGTGGCCGGCAACCCCAATCGCACGCCCGGCAGCGTCGGGCGGCTCGGCGGCGGCGGCGATGGTGCGATCGACCAGGCCGGCACCGAGAGCGGCACGCGCGAGCGGCTCGGCGATTATTATCTCTACCCGCTGAGCGATCGCACCACGATCGCCAATGCCCAGCAGAAACAGGTCAGCTTCCTCGATGTGAAGGGCGCGCCGGCGCGCAAGGCCTATGAGTGGATCAACGGCTGGCTCGGCACCACGGCGGACCCGCGCAGCGCGTCGACCGTGCTGAAATTCTCGACCTCGAAGAGCGGCGGGCTCGGCGATCAGCTCCCGTCCGGCACGATGCGCGTCTATATGCGCGATACGCGCGGCGACCCGCAGTTCATCGGGGAGAACCGCATTCCGGCGACCCCGATGGGATCGCAGATGTCGATCCGTACCGGCGACGCGTTCGACGTAAAGGGCGCGGCGGTGGTCGTCGAGCGCAAGCGCCAGTCGTCGACGCGCTGGCGCACCACGATGCGCTACGACTTCACCAATGCCCGGCCTGAGGCAGTGACGGTCGATCTGGCGCAGGACGGGCTATGGGGTGACGTCCGCGTGATCGACCAGAGCATCACCGGGGAACGCATCTCCGCCGACCGAATGGAATGGAAGGTGCGGGTGCCGGCCAATGGCAAGGCATCGTTGAACGTGGCGTTCGACACGCGGTATTGACGATGCGGCGTCTCGCCCTCCCGATCGCACTCGCAGCCGCCTCGATCGCCGCGTCGCCGGCGGCGGGGCAGGCGGTCGTTCAGTCCGATCGGATCGATGCCGTGTCGGTGACGCTCTACCGCGAGCCGGGCCGGGGCGAGGGCGCGATACGCCCCGGCTGGCCCGGCGGCTACGCCCTGATCACGGAAACCCGCACGATCCGCGTGCCCGCCGGTCGCTCCGTCATTCGCTTCGAGGGCGTGTCGGAAGGCATGCTGCCCGAAAGCGCGATCGTCACTGGCCTGCCGCGGCCGGTGAACGAGAAGAATCGCGACGCCCGGCTGCTATCGCCGGCATCGCTGGTCGACGCCTATCTTAAGCGTCGGGTGATGATCACTCGCACCAGCCGCGCGACCGGCAAGGCGAAGACGGAAGAGGCCGTCATCCAGTCCGGCCCGCGCGGCGGGGTGCTGCTGACGACGGCGGAAGGCGTCGAGGCGCTATCCTGTTCCGGCCTGCCCGAATCGCTTCGCTATCGCGGCGTGCCCGACGATCTGTCCGCCAAGCCGACCTTGTCGATCGTCACCGACACGGCCCGGGCGACGACCGCGACCGTGCAGCTTTCCTATCTCTCCCAGGGCTTCGACTGGTCGGCCAATTATGTCGCGCGCGTCGCCGATGACGGGAAGACGCTCGATCTGTTCGCCTGGCTGACCGTCGCGAACGGTGGCAGCCAGGGCTTTGCGCGCGCCCATACCCAGGCGGTCGCCGGCGGCCTCCACCGCGAGCCGGCGGCGCAACTGCCGCAGGGGCAGCCACCCAGGCTAACTCTGCAATGCTGGCCGATGGACATCACCAGCACTTATCCGGCCTGGGATATCGAACGCGCCCCGCCGCCGGAGATGATGATGGAGGAATATGCGCGGGACGGCGTCCGCATGGAGGTGATGCCCGTGCCCATGATGGCCATGGCACCGCCGCCACCGCCGCCGGCACCGCCCGCGATGATGGCGCAGCAGGAGGATCTGGGCGACCTCAAGCTCTATCGCATTCCCGAACCCGTCACCGTCGCTGCGCTCAGCCGCAAGCAGGTCGCGATGATCGATCGCAAGGGCGTGACATTCGAGCGCGTCTATACCGGCTATTTCAACGGCTCGATCTATTCGCCGCCTTCCTTTGCGATGCCGAGTCAGGCCGCCGGGGTGATCCTGCGCGCGGAGAACAAGCCATCGAGCGGGCTCGGCCTGCCGCTTCCGGCGGGCGGGGTGGCGGTCTTCGAAAGCGCGGGCGGTGCGTCGATGCTGGTCGGGGAAAGCGGCCTGGCCGATCGGGCGATTGGCGACGAGGTCGAACTTCGCGCAGGCGCCAGCCCGGACGTACGATATGTCACGACCGCCCAGCCGCACGGTGTCGGCAGCGCACCCTTTACCGTTCGCGTCACCAATGCTCGGTCGACGGCCGAGACGTTCGAACTCCCGCTGCCCTTCAAGATCGGGTCTTCCAGCGCACCGCTGATCGAGCGCAAGGGCGTGCAGGTCTGGCGCGTCACGGTGCCGGCCAATGGAGTAGCGGTGCTTGATGTCGCGCTCGATACGAGACCCTGACGCTGGACGCGGCCCTTCTACGCTGAAACGCTCTAAGGCCGATCGTGCCGCGGGCCGAGAGCATCGACCTCATCCCGCACATCGACCGCTTCGTCATGGCCGGTGCCGGAACTGAGAAACACCAGCCCCATCAGCGCGGATGCCATCAGCACAGATCCGCCGATGCCGCCGATGGCCGCCGCGATCGCCACCCAGGACAGCGGCCCGTACAACTGCTGCAGCCCGAACACCGCGATGAGCCCGCAGACCAGCGAGAAAAGGGTCATCCAGCCAAGCAGCCGGCGATAGCGGCGCCAGGCAAATGCCGCCTGTTCGGGGTCATCAAGTCCTGACGGGTGTTCGCTCATGCTTCCCATATGGCCGCAAACGTGGAATCCTCAAGCGCCTCAGGGACTCGGAGCATGGCCGGGTCGCGCATGGGGAGTAGGAACGATGACGATAGCAGCGATCCTGGCTGGCAAGGGACGCGACGTGATTTCGATCACCGCGCATCAAAGCCTGGGCGAGGCGGTGGCGCTGCTCGCTGAGCGGCGAATCGGTGCGGTGCCGGTGATGGACGGCGCGCAGGTGGTCGGCATCTTTTCGGAACGCGACGTGATCCACGCCCTCAGCGGCCAGGGCGCCGACGCGCTCGAGCGCAAGGTCGGTGAGGTGATGACGTCGCCTGCGATCACCGTCAGCCCGTCTGAGGCAGTGATCGGCGCGCTGTCGCTGATGACTCGTCGGCGCATCCGCCATCTGCCCGTGGTCGAGGGCGGCCGGGTGATCGGCGTGGTCTCGATCGGAGATCTCGTCAAATATCGCATCGATCGGATCGAGGCCGATGCCGAGGCGATGCGCAGCTATATCCAGTCGGCATAGCCCGTCGTCCAGTCGCCCCGATCGGCGTGACCCGGGATGTGTCTCGGGTCGATGCGCGGTCGGTGCCCGCGGGAGCGTCGCTCATGGATCGCCTGGATGGCGACGAGGTGGGCGAGGCGCTTACGCCGGCAGCGGCCGTTTCCTAACGATGGCGATCAGCTCGCGGATCACCGTCCGCGCGAACACCAGCAGCCATCCGGCATAGACCAGCCCCCCGGTCGCGACGAGGATCGCGAGTCGGGGCAGCGGTGCGAGCGGCGGCAATATGCCGTCGACCAGCACCACGGCCAGCGCCATGCCCAGCGCCGCGAGCAAGGCCGGCGCGACCGCATCGGCGAGCGCGCGCAGGTTGGTGCCGATCACGGGCATCGACCGCCAGAGGCTGATCGCGAGATAGACGGGGTAGGCGGCGATCCAGGCCGTCGCCAGTCCGTTCGGCCCCCATTGCACCCCGATCAGGAAGCCGATCGCGAGGATCGTCGCGCCGATCGCGCCGTTGCTCACGCCGATTCCCGGTCGCCCGCGCGCGTCGCACGCCGGGCCGAGCAGCACCTGCATCGTCATGAACGGCATGGCGAGCGCGAGCAGATGGACGACGGGAACCGTCTCCACCCATTTCTCGCCGAGCACGGTCAGCACCAGCGGCTCAGCGGTCGCGGCGAGGCCGAAATAAAAGGGCAGGGCCGCGATCATGATGATCCGCACGCTTCGGTTGAACGCGGTCGCCACTGCCCGGGTGTCGTGCTGGATGCGCGCATAGGCGGAGAAGGCCACTTCATTGAGGGGCGGCACGAATTTCGACACGAAGATCTGGGTCAGGAACAGGCTGGTCGTATAGATGCCCAACATGTGCGGTGTGAAATGCCGGCCGGCGATGAACACATCGGCCTGGCTCTGGAAGAACCAGAACATCTGTCCGGCGGCCATCACCCCACCATATTTCGCCAAGGTACCGGCACCGCGAAAGTCGAAGCTCGGCCACATCAGCGATTTCGCGGCGATCGTCATGCCGACCGCGCGCACCGTGAAAAGGACAATGGGCGCCAGGACAAGCGTCCATACGCCCAGTCCCGCCAGGGCGCCGGCGAGCGCGGCGCTGGCGCTGGCGATCGACGCGACGATGTTGACCCTCGCCTGGAGGCGGAAATCCAGGGTCCGCGACAGCAGCGCATAAGGCAGCGCGATAAAGGGTGTGGTGAGATAGAGCAGCGCCTGCACCCGCAACAGGTGCATCACCATGTCCTGCCGGTAATAGGCCGCGGCCAGCGGAGCGAGCAGGAACTGCGCGGCACCCAGCCCGAAGTTCAACAGAACCAGCATCCCGAACAGCTGGCGAGTCTCCTTCCGCCCGATCTCCTGCTTTTGGATGAGGCCGCTCGCCAGGCCATAGCCGTTGAGCATGTTGAGCAGGACCAGAATCACCTGAGTCATGGCGAACAGGCCGTAATCCCGCGGGTCGAGGATCCGAATCACGAGAAATGTGGCGGCCCATTGGACGAGCTGTGCGAGAATCTGGCTGCCCGAACGCCAGATGACGGCACTCCGGACCTGTTCGGAGAGCGACTCAGCGGTGTGATTCGTTGGTTTTGCGGCCGATTCCATGGGATCACCCCATAAGGGCCATGGTCTTACGGAGCCGTAAACCCGCAGAAATCCGCGGTTTATGAGGGCCGTTGTAAGAAAATTGCAAAATGGCGTTGACGGACCGGAACCCCCCACCTAAATGAGCTCCACCGCAGCGATGGACCACACGGTTCGCTTCTGCGGTTACCATAAACCAGGCGCCGGATCGCCCCAGTAAAAGGGGGTGAGATTTGGCGTCGGGCTTTTGCGCTCTTTGACATTGTCGGTTTAGATGAAGGGACATGTGGGCGGCGGCTCCGGGTCTTGCATTCAAGGTGCAAGGAGCTCGGTTAAATAAGCCG
>Ga0247741_1001550_pt1 | contig 12755 bp, 11 predicted proteins | sample UWRJL213509R2_FD_180945 | JGI IMG/M metagenome (GOLD analysis project Ga0247741, IMG submission 180945) | Plant litter microbial communities from Arlington Agricultural Research Station in Wisconsin, United States - UWRJ-L213-509R-2 | ecosystem: Environmental > Terrestrial > Plant litter >... | reverse complement strand
CGTAGCCAGTGCTGCCGCGATAGTTAACATCCAATACTGCAAAACCACGGCTCGTCCAGTATTGTATTTTAATATTGAGCGAGGTTTCTGTTGCGCCGGTAGGACCGCCGTGACACATAACAATTAACGGCGGCAGCGTATCGGCTGGTGGCGTTACGTATGAATTTTGGGGTGGATAGTAAAAGCCGTATGCAGTTTCACAATCGCTAGTTGAGAACTCAATCGCTTGCGGCTGTGAAATATCTTCTGGTTTAAATAACTGACTACTACCTTGCGCAATTTTTTCTATTTTATTGTCGTGAAAGCAATATAGTGCCGAAGATTCGGTCGCGCTTGCTGCCAAATAATACGCTCGCTGATTTTTGCAGAAGATACCAGATATATCTTTAAAGTTACTTTCAATTATTTGCCATGATTTTGTTGTGCTATTGATTAGACCAAGCTGCCATTGCCCATTTTGACTAAAGCAACAAAAAATTTCACTCTCATTTAAAAAACCATAAGTGCTCATGCCAAACACCCATTGTGGAGTTGCAAATTCAGCGGCTACTGCACATACAGCTTCTATTTTTTGATCCGTGTAACGATAAATATTCCACCAGTTAGTGCGATCCGACACAAAAAATATTTCGCCAGTCGGCGACCATTGTGGTTGAAAGATGGATTCCGTTTTGCTTCCCGCAATTAATTGCGTTGAAATTATTTCAGCGGCGGGATTTATAGTGGCGATATAACACTCAGTGCCATCCCATGGCATTTGTGGATGGTTCCAGCATAGATAGCTGAGTTTGTCCCCAGCAGGATTTAATCGTGGATTGCTGTAAAAATCTGCACCGCTAACCAATACTTGTAGATTACCTTTCAAATCGATTGCGACAATTTCGCTTCGTTCTTCAATTTTAAGTTGTGCGATGTGATCGACATGAGTTTGATCCTCTCGCACACAAATTAGACGCTCGTGTTTTTCATCCCAACAAAAATCGGCGTAGCGAAAATTACCTTCTGGAGAAAACGCGCTGAAGTGGGAGGTGGCGCGGTCAAAAATATAAATTCGCTGATCGCTATCCACAACACAAAAAATTCGTGTGCTTGTTACCAGGTAGCTACTGCCGCCATACTCGTGAGCGCGCGTGCGAATGCTGTCGGCCACCACGTCTTTACGTTGTCCATCTGCAGATAATTGCACAAGTGCATTACGACCTTTTTCTGCAGGGCGCGATTCCAACCAAAATATATCATCGCCGAACGCTTGAGGTTCGCCGATGCGAAGATTTTGCGCAGTTAGTAAATCAACACTAAAGGGTGATGGCCAATGGCCGTAGGCGTAGGTTTGTGTCATAACTGAAGATCCAAATTGTTAATGCTTCCATTGTGGCGGCTTCGTAAATTCTTTTACAACCTTTGCATAGGAGTTTTTATTTGATTGGTTTTCCGATTTAATGGTCAATCTATTTACAGCTTTTCAACAAAGTCGATATCGATGCAGTTTTCACCAACCTTATTACAACATTATTTACCCCAACCCGATTCCGGCGTTTGGTGGGTCGCGTTATCCGGCGGGTTGGATTCAAGTGTTTTGTTGCATGCGCTTGTTGCCTTGAAACTGCCCGTTACGTTGCACGCGCTACACATTAATCATCAAATTTCCCCTAATGCCAATGATTGGGAACAGCATTGCAATGCCTTTTGTGCGCAATTAAATGTCCCGTTTTCGGCAGTAAAAGTAAAGGTTATAAACAGCGGACGGGGCATTGAAGACGCCGCTCGCGATGCGCGTTATGCAGTATTTAAAGATCATGTAAAAGCGGGTGATTATTTACTGACGGCACATCATGCGGATGATCAATCGGAGACTTTGCTCCTACGGCTCATGCGCGGTACTGGCCCACGTGGTTTGGCGGCTATGGCGCAATCGCGAGTTTTGGGTGACGGGACTTTGCATCGTCCTCTGCTAAATTTCACGCGCGCAGAACTCGAAGAGTACGCGAGTGCACATCATTTGCGGTGGGTAGATGATGAGAGCAACAGCGATGATGATTATGACCGCAACTTTCTACGCAATCAGGTGATGCCTTTATTGCGTGAACGCTGGCCGCGATTCGCGCAAAAGTGGCAACAAACCGCCGAACTCTGTGCAAGTAATGAAGCTTTGATTGAAGAGCTGGCAGCTCAGGATTTGATGTTGGCGAATCATGGCTCGGAGTTTATTGGCACCAGTATTAGCCTCGCTTATCTGCAGAATTTATCCGTGGCACGCCGCCAAAATCTATTACGCCATTGGCTGCGATCAGGGCAATTGAGCATTCCCGAGCAGCATCACTTTATCCAGATTGAAAAGCAGATTATTTTGGGTCGGGAAGATGCTCAAACCCAGGTTAATTTTGGAGAGGTTTCTTTAAGAGTGCATTGCAACCGACTGTTTGCATTGCCGTTATCAGATTTATCCCGCTTAACAACAATTCCGTCAGAACCTGCTGCTTTTATTTTGAGTGATAAGTTGTCGCTTGCCTTACCGACAAGTAAAGCCTTGGTGTTTGATTGGAAAGAGATCTCGCAATTGCCACTTTTAAAAGCTGATCTACGAAACCTTAATATTCGTTTTCGGCAGGGCGGGGAACGTTGCCAGCCTACTGGCCGCGCCCATTCGCAAACCCTAAAGAAGCTGCTGCAAGAGTATGATGTTGCGCCCTGGCTGCGTGATTCCCTACCCTTAATCTATAGTGGTGACCAACTGGTGGCAGTTGCCGATCTCTGGGTTTGCGAGGGCTATCAAGCCGATAACGCGGGTTACGAACTAATCCATTTGGCTTGAGTCTGTTAAAAGCCCACCTTTTCATTGAGCCAAAGAGTACATTCGGGTAGACTGGCGCCCCGTCCTGAAAGATAAACCTCACGCCCCGCAACGGGTGCAAATTTGATCGTTTATCTCCATCTGCTTCGCTTTACAGCTCTTAATTAATTACTTGCAATTAGGTTTTCAATGACACGATATATATTCGTTACCGGTGGTGTTGTTTCTTCTCTGGGTAAAGGAATTGCGTCTGCATCGCTCGCAGCCATCCTTGAAGCGCGTGGTCTTAAAGTGACCATCATGAAATTAGATCCCTACATCAACGTTGACCCCGGTACCATGAGCCCCTTCCAGCACGGCGAAGTATTCGTGACTGAAGACGGCGCAGAAACCGATCTGGATTTGGGCCATTACGAGCGTTTCATCCGTACCAAAATGACTCGCCGCAACAATTTCACCACTGGCCGTGTATACGAAACCGTACTGCGCAAAGAGCGCCGTGGCGATTATCTTGGCGGCACCGTACAAGTTATTCCGCACATCACCGATGAAATTAAGCGCCGCATTCTTGAAGGCGGCCGCGATGTTGATGTCGCTTTGGTCGAGATCGGTGGAACCGTAGGCGATATCGAATCGCAACCCTTCCTTGAAGCTGTTCGCCAATTGAAAGTAGAAATGGGTTCACGTGCATTGTTAATGCATTTGACGCTTGTCCCTTACATCGCCACCGCTGGTGAGACCAAAACCAAACCAACACAGCACTCCGTAAAAGAATTGCGTTCAATTGGTTTGCAGCCCGATATTTTGTTGTGCCGCTCCGAACGTTTGGTAGATGAAGATTCTCGCCGTAAAATCTCATTGTTTACCAATGTTGCTGAACGCGCTGTAGTACCTCTGCCAGATGCAGATACCATTTATTCAATTCCACGTTTATTGCAAAGCTATGGTTTGGATCAAATCGTTGTGGAGCTGCTAAAGCTTGAATGTAAAGAAGCTGATTTGAGCGAGTGGGATAAAGTTGTTGAAGGAAAATTAAATCCTGTTAATACCATAACCATTTCCATGGTAGGTAAATACATGGAATTGTTAGATGCTTACAAATCATTGATTGAAGCGCTGACACATGCTGGCATTCACACGCACACCAAGGTAAATATTAATTATATTGATGCTGAGCGCGTAGAAAATGAAGGCATTGATATTCTGAAGGACGCCGATGCAATTCTGGTTCCCGGTGGTTTCGGAGAGCGCGGTGTTGAAGGTAAATTAATGGCCGTGCAATACGCACGCGAAAACAAAGTTCCATATCTTGGAATTTGTTTGGGTATGCAATCGGTTGTGATTGAATTTGCTCGCAACGTACTAGGTTTGAAAGGTGCTAACTCAACTGAGTTTGATAAAAACTCTCCGCATCCCGTGATCGGTTTAATCACCGAATGGATCACCGCTGACGGCGAAGTTGAAAAACGCGATGAATCTTCTGATCTCGGCGGAACCATGCGCTTGGGTGCGCAAGAATGTCGTTTGGTGCCCAATGCGAAGGCCCGCGATATTTACGGTGCAGATGTGATTGTTGAACGTCATCGTCATCGCTATGAAGTAAACAACAACTATGTTGATCAAATGCAAAAGGCCGGCTTAAAAATTGGCGGTTGGTCTGCAGACGATACGCTGGTTGAAATGGTTGAACTGCAAGATCACCCATGGTTTGTAGCTTGCCAATTCCACCCGGAGTTCACCTCAACTCCGCGTGATGGCCATCCATTATTTACTAGTTTTGTAAAAGCGGCGTTGGCAAATAAGAAATAGATATTATATGTTGCCATCATCCCCGCAGGGCATGACAGTAAAACGAATAAATTCTGAAAGGAACTAATGTGTCTCAAGAAATAGTTAAAGTTGGTAATCTTCGCGTAGGCAATTCACTGCCATTTGTTTTATTCGGCGGCATGAATGTCCTTGAATCACGCGATATGGCTATGCAAGTTGCAGAAGCTTATGTGAATGTTACGCAAAAACTTGGCATTCCTTATGTATTCAAAGCCTCATTTGATAAAGCTAACCGTTCATCAATTCACTCCTACCGTGGCCCAGGTTTGGAAGAAGGTTTAAAGATTTTCCAGGAAATCAAACAAACTTTTAATGTTCCTATCATTACCGATGTACATGAGATTTATCAGTGTGGCCCTGTAGCAGAAGTTGTTGATGTTATTCAGCTGCCAGCATTTCTTGCGCGTCAAACCGATTTGGTTGTTGCCATGGCAAAAACTGGCGCTGTCATTAATATCAAAAAGCCACAGTTTTTAAGTCCCGGCCAAATGAAAAATATCGTCGAAAAATTTGGCGAATGTGGTAACGATAAAATTATTCTTTGTGATCGCGGCACCAACTTTGGTTACGATAATTTGGTGGTCGATATGCTTGGCTTCCGCACCATGCGTGAAGTGAGTGGTAACGCTCCAGTTATTTTTGACGTGACACACTCGTTGCAATTCCGCGAATCAAAAGACAGCGCATCTGGCGGTCGTCGTCATCAAGTTGCAGAATTGGCGCGTGCAGGTATTGCAGTTGGTTTGGCAGGTTTATTTTTAGAAGCGCATCCGAATCCAGATAAAGCCAAATGCGATGGTCCAAGTGCTTTGCCTTTGGATAAATTAGAGCCATTTTTGCAACAAGTTAAAGCTATTGATGATCTAGTAAAAAATTTTCCTGCTTTAGATATTCAATAAATTTTAATTAAAAAACTGAAATAAAAATTCGGTAAAGCTAACTACACCGAAAAAGATATCTGGAAGAAGATGTCTAAATAGTACAAACAAGATTGATGAAATAAGTATATGAATTTTTTATAACGCTGATTTATACACCTGGAGTAAACACATGACTAAGATTGTTGATATTAAAGCCTTTGAAGTTTTAGATAGCCGCGGTAACCCAACTGTGTTGGCGGAAGTGATTTTGGAAGATGGTTCAGTGGGTTCTGCAATGGCTCCTTCTGGCGCATCTACCGGTTCGCGTGAAGCATTAGAATTACGCGATGGCGACAAATCACGTTACTTAGGCAAAGGTGTTTTAAAAGCGGTTAATAACATCAACACCACTATTAAAAGTTTGGTAGTAGGTTTTGATTCGCTTGATCAACGTGCACTTGATAATGCAATGATCAAAGCTGATGGTACCGATTTTAAAACCGTTTTGGGTGCAAACACTATTCTGGCGGTGTCATTGGCAAATGCTAAAGCAGCTGCAATCTCCAAAAAGGTTCCACTCTACGCACACATCGCTGATTTGAACGGCACCCCAGGCAAATATTCAATGCCAGTTCCAATGATGAATATTATCAACGGTGGCGAGCATGCTGATAACAACGTAGATATTCAAGAGTTCATGGTTCAACCAGTAGGTGCAAAAACTTTCGCAGAAGCATTGCGTGTAGGTGCCGAGATTTTCCATACCTTGAAAAAAATTCTGCACGATCAAGGTTTGAGCACTTCTGTAGGTGACGAAGGCGGTTTTGCCCCAAACCTTCCATCGAACGAAGATGCATTAAAAATTATTTCTGTTGCTGTAGAAAAAGCGGGTTACAAATTGGGCGACAACGTAACTCTCGCGTTGGATTGTGCTTCGACTGAATTCTACAAAGATGGCAAATACGATTTGGCTGGCGAAGGCCGCGTATTTACCACTAACGAATTCTCTGACTACTTGGCTGACTTGGCTGCACGTTATCCAATCATTTCTATCGAAGACGGTAAAGACGAAAGCGATTGGGCTGGTTGGGCTGACTTGACGCAAAAAATCGGTCACAAAATTCAATTAGTGGGTGATGACTTGTTTGTAACCAACACCAAGATTTTGAAAGAAGGTATCGATAAAAAAATCGCTAACTCTATCTTGATCAAATTTAACCAAATCGGTTCTTTGTCTGAAACTCTTGATGCAATTAAATTGGCACAAGATGCAGGTTACACTGCGGTAATTTCTCACCGCTCTGGTGAAACAGAAGATACTACTATTGCTGATTTGGCAGTGGGTACTGCAGCGGGTCAAATTAAAACTGGTTCTCTTTGCCGTTCAGACCGAGTGTCTAAGTACAACCGTTTGTTGCGCATCGAAGCTGAGTTGGGCGCTGCTGCACCTTACAAAGGTCGCGCAGAGTTCAAGTCTTAATATAAAAATGCGGGCCGACTAAAGCGGTCCGCATTTTTTATTTTGTAATTTACGACTATATAATAATGTTATGAAATGGCTTTTTGCAGTTTTGTTGATATTGCTTGCAGCACTTCAATATCGCCTTTGGCAAGGTGAAGGAAGCTTTACGCACGCAACAAAACTTGAGCGTGACATTAAGCAGCAACAAGCTGAAAATGATCGTATGCGTGAACGCAATCGTATACTTGATGTAGAAGTTCAGGATTTAAAATCGGGAGCGGATAGCGTTGAAGAACGCGCTCGCAACGATATAGGTATGATTAAAAAAGACGAAACCTTTTTTATGATTCCCGCCAAGAAAAAACCTGAAAAATAATGCCTTCTTCAAAATGTCCTCGTTATTGGTTTGTTATTCCTGCTGCCGGTGTTGGCGCACGCATGAATGCTGATAAACCGAAACAATATTTATTACTCGCCGATAAAACGATTCTCGAACACACGTTAGACCGCATTTTAACCATGCCAAATTTGGCGGGAATTGTTGTGGCAATCAGTAAAGAAGATTCATATTGGACATCTTTATCCATCAGACAAAACCCGCTTATACATGTTGTGAACGGCGGTGAAGAACGTGCTGATTCCGTTTTAAATGGTTTGAATTATTTGGCAGACCAACTCGCTGCAGATGATTGGGTTTTAGTGCACGATGCTGCACGCCCTTGCGTAACCTTATCCACTATTAAAAAATTATGCGATGAGCTTGCTGAAAACGAGGTGGGCGGAATTCTTGCTGTACCCGTTAGCGATACGCTCAAGCAGGTTATCAATAAAAACGAAATTCAAACTACTATAGATCGTCGCTCATTGTGGCAAGCGCAAACACCGCAAGCTTTCCGTTATAAATTGCTGCGTGATTGTCTTACACAAACGCTTGCGCGCAATCAAACTATTACTGACGAATCTTCCGCTGTTGAACTTTGCGGTTATGTTCCAAAAGTAATAGAAGGTAGAACAGATAACATCAAAATAACCCGGCCTGATGATTTAATGTTGGCAGAATTTATTTTAAAACAACAAGAGAAAAATCTATGAGAATAGGTCACGGTTACGACGTGCATGCGTTTGGTGATGGAGACAAAATTGTCATCGGCGGCGCCGTTATTCCACATTCTCGCGGCTTGATTGCACATTCAGATGGTGATGTTTTGTTGCACGCATTGTGCGACGCGCTCTTGGGAGCTGCCGCCCTTGGTGATATAGGAAAACATTTCCCCGACACAGACATGCAATACCGCAACGTTGATAGCCGTTCGTTGTTGCGTATGGTTTATGGAAAAGTTAAAGCAAAAGGTTGGAAGCTGGAAAATGCGGACATGACTATTGTTGCGCAAAAACCGCGGATGGCAACTTATATTCCGCATATGGTGCAAAATATCGCTGCAGATTTACAGTCTGCTCACGATCAAATTAATGTTAAAGCAACTACCACAGAGCAATTAGGTTTTACGGGGCGCGAAGAAGGTATCGCTGCCTACGCAGTTGTTTTATTATCGAAAATTTAATTGCGTTTGTTACGCAATAATGTGAATCCAATATTCAGCGTCTGAATATTGGATTTTTTATTTTATCTTTCAGAAATTTTAACTATGCAGCCAATTTTTTCACTGGATTTTCCTTATGCTTATGGCGCACCTGAAGCTACCGCGAGTTTTCGTACTGAACCAGAAGATTTTCAAGTGGACGAAAATTTGGGTTTCACTCCAATAGGCGAGGGCGAGCACGTTTATCTACATGTGTGGAAGCGCGGTGAGAATACGGCATGGGTTGCAGAAAGAATCGCAGAGCTCGCTCGGGTCGCTCCAATGGATGTTGGCTATTGTGGCCGAAAAGATCGTCATGCTGTGACTACGCAATGGTTTAGTGTTTATCTTCCAAAAAAAGAATCTGAACCGGATTGGACGGCATTAAATTCTGACTCTATAAAAATATTATCTGCCAGCCGCCATCAACATAAATTGCGCCGTGGTGATCACCAAACTAATCGTTTTATTATTCGACTTCGCGATTTTGTCGTTGCGGATAAAAATTCATTCGAACAAAAAATTTCTGTAGTTCTAAGTCAGGGCGTTCCCAATTTTTACGGTGAGCAACGTTTTGGACGTAATGCGAATAATTTGCCAGAAGCTCAAGCAATTCTTGTTGATGGTAAACGCATTCGCGACAAACAAAAACGCGGCCTGATGCTGTCTGCGGCTCGCTCTTATTTATTTAATCAGGTTCTCTCTGCCCGTGTGCTAACTAATAACTGGCAAATTGTTCTTAGCGGTGAGCCTTGTGATGTTCCGACAGCTCCTCTATGGGGTCGTGGTCGTTCTGCGGCAACAGATGAAACGCTTGCAATCGAAGCTGATGCACTTGAACCCTGGGCTGCATGGCGCGATGGTTTGGAGCACGCTGGTTTATCGCAAGAGCGAAGGTCATTAATTCTCAAGCCCGAGTTATCTTCATGGCGTTGGATCGACCGGGATTTGGAGTTGAGCTTTACTTTGGGCAGCGGCGAATTCGCGACAACAATATTGCGTGAATTAACAGTTTTAAACTCGGCGATAAAAACAGAAGCTGATTCCGTGTGATATAGTTGAGCTCATAATTTCGCGGCTACACTATTGAATAATCGCAACTTACATTAATTGCAATTGGATCAATCGTAACCTGGACCAAACGAGGAGGGCTGAAATGAGTGACTTGATGTTGCAAGGTATTGGCATGACGTCCGCCCGAACTCGTGATCGTTTAATACAGCGATTGGTGGAGCAGGGCGTTACCAATATGCGCGTGCTCGATGTTATGCGCAACACGCCTCGCCATATTTTCCTTGATGAAGCTTTATCTCATCGCGCGTACGAAGACACAGCTCTCCCCATTGGTCACGGCCAAACTTTATCCCAGCCTTATACGGTCGCTCGCATGACTGAAATATTGTTAGGCGCCGCTGGTAAATTAGAGAAAGTATTGGAAGTTGGAACTGGATCAGGTTATCAAACCACGGTTCTCGCCCAATTGGTGCCTCACGTCTATAGCGTTGAGCGCATAAAACCTTTGCAAGAAAAAGCGCGTGATCGTCTGCGTCAGCTAGGATTGCGCAATGTGAGTTTGAGGCACGCTGACGGAGGCTTTGGTTGGCCTGAAATGGGACCGTATGAAGGTATTCTTAGCACGGCAGCTCCACATGCAGTACCTGAAGAGCTACTTAAGCAGTTAGCGCCATCTGGCGTGCTGGTTATTCCTCTTGGTGGTCGTGAGCAACATTTGCATCTCATCATGCGCGACGGCGATACGGATAATTTTGTCACTCGTATTATTGAACCGGTCAAGTTTGTCCCTTTGGTTTCGGGCACATCTCGTTAATAAAAATCCTATTAGTTTAATGAAGATTTTTCAGAATTTATTTGTTCTGAACTCTCTGAATTCGCGTCCAACTTGTGCGTGAAATTTGCCAAAATAGGAAGAAAATACACACTTGATGCTTTATTAATCAGATCTGGTGCATATTTATATGAAAATATTAGATAATTTTACGATAAATTTTATATATTAAGCACTGAAAGTTATAAAAAAGATCAAAAATTAACCACTATTTAAGCGCTGCACCATGTTAATAAGTCCTCGAAAAAGTTCAGCTAGTTTATTAATGTTGGTTAGTATATTGACCATTATGTTATTTTTTACATCTTGCTCGTCTAGTAAGCACTCTAACGCGAATGAAGAAAAATATAATGGCAGGATACATACAGTTTCCCGCGGTGAAACACTCTTTTCAATCGCTTGGCGATATGGTGTTGATCTTAAAAAATTAGCTGCTTTTAACGATATAAAGCCACCTTATACTATTTATCCATCGCAAAAAATTCGGCTTGATATTGCCAATAAAAATGCAAAAGTAAGCTCGTCATCCGCTACCCCGAAATCTGCTAGCTCTAACCGAAATGACGCTACCCTTGTCGTCTCTGATCGTTCAAAAAAAGAAGCAAAAAACTCTTATGAATTGAACGCAAAAGGCGAAATTCAAGGCCCTCTCAAGTGGCAATGGCCGAGTTCTGGCAAATTGATTGCTTCTTTTCAGGGCGATTCTGGCTTTAATAAGGGTATTGATCTTAGCGGGAAATTGGGGGAGCCTGTGCTGGCAGCAGCATCCGGGCGGGTTGTTTACGCAGGAAGTGGGCTGAGCGGGTACGGTAAATTGCTCATCATTAAACACAATGAAATCTTCTTAAGTGCTTACGCACACAACAACCAATTGTTGGTAAAAGAAGGAGATTTTATTAAAGGTGGGCAAAGAATTGCCGATATGGGTTCAAGCGGTACTGATAGAGTTAAGCTTCACTTTGAGATTCGTAGCGACGGTAGCCCAGTGGATCCACTGAAATATTTACCCAAGCGACCATAGAGTTCACACATTCGATAAGTAAAGATAAGAGGGGTCTGTGAAGCGACTCGACATCCTGATCCAAAAACAAGAAGTAGGCTGAAGGGAAGTATGGCTTGGGTAAGCTAGCAAAAAGTTAGCTAAATTTTACGATTTAAGGGGCTGAAAAATGACTTTGCAAACTAAAGAATCAAGCGTTTTTGATCGCGACGATGTGTTCATGGCGCAAGAAGTAGATTTTGATGAAAGTGATATGTTACTGGCGGAAGAAGATGAAGTACCGAAAGCAACGCGCTCAGCAGGAAGTGAACGAATTGTAGATGACAAGTTTAATAAGACCCTCGATGCAACTCAGATTTATCTCAACGAAATCGGATTTTCCCCATTATTAAGTGCTGAAGAAGAAGTTTTCTTCGCACGCAAAGCACTGAAAGGCGATGAAGCTGCCCGTAAGCGCATGATTGAAAGTAACCTCCGTTTGGTAGTAAAAATTTCCCGTCGTTATGTAAACCGTGGTTTAGCACTTCTAGACTTGATCGAAGAAGGCAATCTCGGTTTGATTCGTGCGGTTGAAAAGTTTGATCCAGAGCGCGGTTTCCGTTTCTCGACTTACGCAACCTGGTGGATCCGCCAAACGATTGAACGTGCAATCATGAATCAGACACGTACGATTCGTTTGCCAATTCATGTTGTTAAAGAATTAAATATTTATCTGCGTGCTGCACGCGAACTTTCGCAAAAACTTGATCACGAGCCATCTCCAGAGGAGATTGCCCGTCTGCTTGAAAAACCTGTTGCCGATGTCGAGCGCATGTTGAGTTTGAACGAACGTGTAACTTCTATTGATACCCCAATCGGCCCATCATCTGATCGCACTATCGTTGATACCATTGCTGATACTCATGTATCTGATCCTGCTGCCATTCTGCAAGATCGCGATTTAACCATGAGCCTTGATTCCTGGTTAGATGAGTTGACCGAAAAACAACGTGAAGTGCTTTCTCGTCGCTTCGGGTTGCGCGGCCATGAAGTAAGCACTTTGGAAGAAGTGGGTCATGAGATTGGTTTGACTCGTGAACGCGTACGTCAAATTCAAGTTGAGGCCTTAAAACGCCTACGCGATATTATGGAAAAACAAGGTTTGGATAGTGCGGCTCTTTTCAGCGCTTAATCAGATCTTGACGTAATACAAAAGGCAGCTTCGGCTGCCTTTATTTGCTGCGAAATTGGTTACACAAATCGCGGGCATAAAAAAACCGCGACTAGCGCGGTCTTTCAGTATTTCTCGTAGCGATTAACGCTCCAGATATTGCAACTTACCCGGTAAGCCATCCCACTTTTCAGCATCAGCAGGTGATTCTTTAATATCGGTGATGTTTGGCCAAA
>Ga0247741_1001549_pt1 | contig 12761 bp, 7 predicted proteins | sample UWRJL213509R2_FD_180945 | JGI IMG/M metagenome (GOLD analysis project Ga0247741, IMG submission 180945) | Plant litter microbial communities from Arlington Agricultural Research Station in Wisconsin, United States - UWRJ-L213-509R-2 | ecosystem: Environmental > Terrestrial > Plant litter >... | reverse complement strand
ACATTTCCAAGTGGATAGGGTGTTGCCGCTGGGTGTGATTCGAAGCTCTTCTATCTACGTGTAGACGCCCAAAGGTAACATTCCTCAGGGTGAGGTGTCCAAAATCGAAGTGGAAGTGCTGGTCTGTTTGGTGGGCTTATGTGATTCAGATCCACGTGACAAGTTCCTACCACTACTATCGGCCCTATCCTAGTACCCACGCCCAGACTGTCTCCTGCTCTCTTGTCACTTACATGTTCAGAAACATGTCTAAATCCCAATACAGCTTGTAAAGTCTGAAAGAAGACATGGCGTTTACGAGTTGACATGACCTTTGACGGTTGTCTAGAGCAGCCTATACTGCCATTGTGATACAATAAAGACTGTAACGGTACACGAAGTGAGATGCAATAATGACTGTAACTAGACCCTAGCACGACACCGTAATTCTTCCTACCAATATTGCAATACTCTTCCCGCGGATGCGGTTCAGTCTGATGCAATACACAACCTTTCGTTTTGGTACTGATGCGCCTACCACCACCCCCGCCACCCCCGCCTCCCGCCTCCCGCCGATCTGCCTACCCCAATCACCCCGGTTTCCTTGGGAGCTTGGCCCGGGTTTTCTATGTAGACAAAGCTTCCGGCTCAATAAATGGCCTGTCCACCTGGTTGCCTATACGTGGCAAACATTGCAGTCAAATATCATGAGTGGGTTATTTTCGAGTGATAGAACATAATCTGTCTTGCTTAGCACGACGTGGAATAATAACGAACACTCAATGACTTTAAAAATGAATATTAATGTCGCTTTGACTGAATTATTACAAATTTATTTGACGCAAGGAGGAAGACACAAGGGAGCAACAACTCGACGTGCAGGTGCCATGCCACCCTTACAAGGCTAATGCGATTAGTGCATCTTGCTCGAGCCAAAGAAAATTAACTAGCGGTCAAATATTTTGCAAAGTTCTGTCATTTATCAGTAGGTAGGTATCTCATCATGTCTGAAAAGTTTCAAGAGACAAACATCGAATTTGAGTGCACAATTCAAGAGTTTGTGAACTCAGAAACATTTTTCAGCGTCATTTTATTTTTGATTTGATTGGCCACTGAGTCACACATCATTGGAGTGTTTAATGGACTGTAGGAATTGTTTCGCTAAGGGGAATCTATAGGGAAAGTTTGGAGTATCTACTGGCATATTTCTGTTGCGAGTACACGAAATTCAAGTTTTTAGTAGGATTCAGCACACCAGAACCCGTAACAGGTTCAGCGTGCCGTTCTTTGCTGAATGCTCCATCGGGCGCATGGTATGGCACGATTCCTTTCAATACCAGTGTACTGGCACTTACAACCTCGCAAAGGCAAAACCTCAGTAATAATTTATTACTTTGGCTATTTCATATGGTTAATATGAATCACATTCCCGGAGGGTTTCCAAATGAGGAACTTGAACGAGAAAAGTAATGCATCACCGAAGTGCACCTGTCCCGAAAAGGCCAAGGCAGGCGCATCAGCCGCCAGCCGCCATACAACAACAGTTACAATACAGTGGTGCATTAAAATTCCATCAGGATGGAGTAATGCATAAGGTTGGGCCGCATACAGTGTTCTACCTGTGTCTACAATTACAGTGAATCTTGCATTAGGCGTTGTGTACAGTGGTAGATAATAATGTATTACTGGGGTCAATTCAGGTGTCTAGAGTGCTAGTCAGGGCTTCACACAATAGAGACAGATGCTGATACTTTATTCAAACATTCGGGGATCATTACGTATATTTAGAATAACTTCCTCGTCAAGACTCTGGAGAAGAAGGTCGTGAAGGAAGTTAAGGCAAGACGTCGGCTTAGGAGGAGTGTACCGAATGCTGACTTGTGTGCTCCTGCCATTCATCGCGCGATATATGTTGGGCGGTTGATTGAATCGATCTACATATTCCAGGGTCTGCTACTGTGGACGTGGTCGATGATCGCAATATCCTCACCGCACCATGTTCTGACCCAAGCATGAGCGATAGACACCAGGAAGTGAATGCCTTGTGTGGCCTGGCTCGCTTGATCGCAAACAGCTACGTTCTTTTATCCACTCTTGTACGTTCTTCACAGTTCGCTTCGTTCTGACGCGTTCTATATAGCTATGCATATCTGAATCCTTTTCTACCTCAATGCTAACCTGCCTAAAATTCTTTATCGCGCCCCGTCCTTGCTATATGTCAACTTTCTTCAAGCCTGGTTCGAAGAAAGCAATAGGAGGATACTATTACTCAGTATCAAAGTCGTGAAGACTTGAATTGGAAGCGCCTTAGAATGGAGATTTGAACATTGAGTTCAACTCTCACTTGATTCATCATGGTCACTGGACCATTCATGTTGGATTAGCTGATGTTGATTTATACCGCATCTCAGAAATCATCTTCACTATCCTCATCAACTCGTGTCGAAAATTCATTGGTATACTTTGCATCATTCGCACTCTGCGCTATGTTTTGTATCAGGGTGATATCTATTCATCTGTTCACCTCATTCGAAAGAGCGAATATAGTTTTCTAAGGAGCTCTGTTGTATTGTGCGCAAATTCTATCAGCCGATCGCAAGGCGTCTTATTCGGGTGGGAAACTGTTTACGTCGAATGATGTTTTGTACCATGAAGAAATGTATCAATAAATTAGACCTGAAGACCCGAGAGTTAGAATCTGTGCAGAGGTCTGAAAGTCCATATAATTACTACAATAATCAGACTGTGATACATGTCATCGGCCAATATTCTAAAAGAATCTAAGCGATACAAAGCAGAAGGATATCCTGTTATCGTGGTAAATAAGACGTCAGAATATCCTGGGCAACGTATGTCAGCAGCCTCGTAAAATTAACAATGAAAGCAAACTCACAATCTTGGAGTATGGCAGCGGAAGGCATATCATCTGAATGCTACCGATGGAAGTAATATGAGCGGGTGGAGATGTTGGCAGTCGGGATGTCGGTGGTGAGGGTGTCGTCGATGACATTACATGTAACTTTCCCCACGCATGAGCAGATCTGATCGAAGGTGCCCATCGTATTCGCCCGACCCCGAGGATTCTTAGGGTCGCGAAGACCAGAAATCCAGTCAAATCGGTGAGAGGGCGGATAGTGATGTAGATGTGAGCCCAGATATTCGACAAGTCAACTGTGTGTCATGTTAAACGTTGGGCTTGAAAAGGGGAGATCCAAGGAAACTCACGTATTACCGCAAAATGAGTACAGCAATCCAGAAAGTGACAACCAGAACGAGGTGAACCATCACATTCGACGCCTATAATTCTGTCGCCGTTGACGCATCCTCGTGAGACTATGGACTTATAGACTATGAGAGCGAAGAATGGGTGGGCGAGGGACGCAATCCAGCTGACTTTGCTGGGTTCTTCGAAAAATAGTGCGATGACGACCGTGGCGGACGTAAGAATTGTAGCGACGAAAAGGATGTACAGTAGGTGAAAGTCTGCGTGGTAGACGTCATGGTTTTGACAGTCGATGTTCGAGAAATTAGAAAGAGTTTGAGTGCTGAGATATCGTTTGAAGGGCTCTTTATGACGGAAAATAAATGTCTTATCTTGGTGTCCCCGATCGAATTTTCGAAGCCCAGTCTCAGACCGCTGGCTCGTCATGCGGTTTAAGTTGTGACCGCGGATCTTCATTTCGATGACACCTGGACCATTCGCATATTCAGTACAGAAAATAAATTGTGATTTCTGAAATGTTTCAATTATTCAGTATTCTTGCCAGTAATGAATTAGTTAGTTTAGGCGCCGGTGCTGTGGCTGTGGGATACCTCAGTTGGGTGCGAAGGCGCTTCGAGAGGCCTCCGCCGTCGTCGGCTATTACCCTATTGTTTAGCTCAGTTCTTTTAATCACATAGGACGTAGTAATTGCGCGTCAGACGATTCCGTGACCCCTAAAAATTGAGGTTTGGACTTATAACCAGTTGACATTCTACTCTGCGGAACGGCCATCGTCCGGAAGATTCCAAGTGTGGTATTTCGACATTCTTCCACCGATCGTTCATCGTGATGGTTAAAAATGTGAGCTCGAGGCCCCACTCAGCCACGTCCTTGTGCGCTGGTGGGAATAGCGCACTCTGTTCCAAGTCAGGGGAAGGGCAGTGCCTCCAAGAGGGCAGACACTTGGCTAATTTTATGATATGACATGACGTCGCATTTCAGGTAAAGTACGTTCGGAAGCAGACAATCGAGAAGCCAGTTATCGCTTTGAGTTTCCAGCAAGCTGAAGGCCAAAAGGAGATACGAGGCATCCGTCAAGGGTCATTTTGGAGAGTTGCAAGGCTGGTTTTTCTCTATCGATAGAATTTTATACGCCGGAAGTATAATTTGATCAGTACAGATAACTGTTAAACTTTGCTATGCTCGAAACAAGGCCGTGGTGTCCGCATCGTTGTCACCACTTGAACTGAGTGATCTTACCGACAGCATATGCTGATAGATGGACATCCTCTCTTCGTTTCCCAATGAAAAACTACACAGCCCTGCCATTCCTGGTACTTACCCGGTTTACTCAATCGCTCAAAACCATAACCTGAATTGCGCAGATGATTCTGGATTGGTACTTAAACGATATATTGGGGTCATGGCAACTCGAAATCATACAGAATCTGAATGGCCCTCAGGGAAGACGATGGTACCTGATATCCGTATGAGAACCAAGACGGCAAGCTCACTTCCCTACCGTCGTGTCATCTGCATCCACGTAGGGTGTGCGATGCTTCATCATCGATAAATCCGCTCCTGCGCCAGAGGTACTGATTTGTGACGTCTTAACCTGCATATCAAATTCGCCGGACTCTCTGAGCTTTACACTCTCCGCTTCCTCCAAAGCTGCTTCATTTTCCACTGCCGCTCTCTCCACGGACGCGAGAAATGTCGAACAAATCTGTGCAAATGCCCTGAGCCCAGAAAAAATGGCAATTTGGATGCTGTGCGCGGCATCAGCAGGACCGCTAGCTCGAACCGCTCGTGCCTCTAAATTGGTCGTATCAATGCTGGTAATGACTGAAGTATCCAAGGGTCGAGCTGAAGCTGCATTGTTACGACTTTGCTTTTCCATCTGGGAAGAGGTCGCCATGCAGAATTTTACGAGTGCCTTGCACGTTGTGAAGCCAGCAAGGACCACCATCTTTGTGATTTGAAGGAAGAACTTGACGACTGGTTTCTTTGCAGTGAATTGATTCAGGTCGACGTCCTTTGGAGCCCTGTTTCCCCAAAATAGGCCGATCTGGAAGGACACGTTGGCCATAGCCTTAACACAGAGAGTGGTTCAAAACCCTTACCAAAAACCGAAACACCGCATTGATTGCGATAGGGATGATGGTCCTTATTCCCGCTACAGTGATCGCAGCTATGCCCACAATCAATAGCTTGAAGACGACTGGGAGAAAAGGTCAACACCTGTGGTTGCATTTCTGATGTAGACCACATACGTGAGATCTCCGTGTGGCAGATGTCAATGGCGTGCGAAAGTGGCGAATGCCGGCAGCCGACCGCACTGCTCTCTGATATTAATAATCTACTCTTGTCCTCGTACCACATTCAACATCTGGTCATCCAACAGAGCTCAGTCCTGCCCGCTCTTGTGTGACGTCGTCGGTGTTCTCTGCCTCCGGCAAGCCTTGTTCCAGCCTGGTGTCGAGCGCTTCCATATTTCACTAGGACAAAAACAAAAGGATGACTTTTCGTTTTGAACTGCGAAGAGCGAACCAAGCCTCATCTCTGCGTAGCTTTCTTGATGCCCCTACTTCCTAGCGCTGTAATTTTATTCAAGATATGGCCACTACTCTTTTGCATCACACCTTCTGAAGCGGCGCATTCGCCTGAGACCTGCTTCCCAGTGAGAATTTTTTTTTTGCACTCGCTTCTCTGGGCTGTGTACCTCAGAACTCCGTTCACCCAGTTTTGATCTCAATTGGTGCTGCGATGGATGTTCTGTATGTGCATCTCTTATAATTTAGCCTTTTGATCTCTTTCGACTCTCCTCCTCCACCTACGATCCTTAGGTAACTGCTTTCGATGTGGAACTACACTGTATCGCGATCGTCTATCGGCTCCCAACTACACGAGTCATTATCAACGAGATCGAAACCGGGCTTAATATACAATCTTGGATCCTTCTGCTCCTGACTGGATAAAGATGAACTTGGGTCTCATGCACATGGCCGGCCGCAACCGTAAGCAATCGTCGAAAAACTCCTAACTGGTTGTGGATCCCATTCGTTCCTCCCATAGCTAGGTTACATGAAGTCGGAAACAACTCGAGCCGTTCTCATTCAATTCTAGCGTTTCCGTCTTCATGCTGGAAATCCGGTGGCTTGTTATTCCGTGTGTCATGATCGTCAACTCCGCTCAATTGGACATCTTAATAAGGAGGGGTCAAGGCTCCAGTGCGCTGCCCAATCCCATGTCGGTCAGTGTTTTCCAGATAATCCGTATTGGCAGATCGCCGAAGGGTGACAGTGGCAGCAGGAGCAGGATCATGGAATTCAATTGTCGGTCTTTTGGCTCATGGTCGAGTTCGGATTTGGGTAGCCTCTGTGAATCAGGCTGTCTATATGCAAGTATGAGGATGTGTGGATGTTAGGCAGCGGGTACAGGAACAGCATAGACTAGGATCTCCAGGATCGGGAGGGTAGTCATCCTCGTCCTCCTCATACCACGCGTCGCTCCTGATCGATGACGTCGGCGTATCCGCCTGTCTCTCTGGGATCGGATCAATCTCAGATTGCAACATACTACCCACTGCCCGGGCATCTAACGCTTCTGCAGATCAGACATCTGGTACCACTGCCACACCACCGCCGAACTCGAACAGGCTGACTCAATACCACCGCGAAGTCCACCTCACCTCGCAATCTGCGAATTCTCTTACCCACATGCAAAAAACTGCGCACTAGTGCGAAAGCTTCAAACCATCACTGATCGTTCCATTCATCTGAATAATGAATGTTGCGCTGCCAGACAGTTGCGATTCGCGCCATGCCCTTTCCCAAGCAGAAAACCAGCTCGCGGCAGTGAAAGCCCTCCTAGAACGCCTCACCGGCTCAAGGGACATCGTTTATTTCCCTTTCATCTCCTCGGGAACCTTCTGCGTCCAAGACACCTCAACTTAACGTCTCATTCAAAATATCCACTGCCCGCGTCTACAGCAGTGCCGCTATGTCGAGATCACTGGCAGTTTGTACCATGTGGAGAAATATCGCCTAGTCGACCCCAAAGTTCTGGAACATGTTTAGCATTCGATATTATGACTTCATCCTCGACGCACCAACCCTATCTCCAACTAATATGGTCGAGTATTTTACCCACTGTCTGCGATTCTCGTCCCGTTTCTTCACGAGCTGCTGGGAGTTTGACTTTCATACTCCATTCTAATTTTGATTGTAAAGATAGTCCTAGGTCTAATATGCATTCGAATGGACGAGCGCCTACTTCTGGTTTTCCAGTGCCTAACTTAGACTCGTGACCAGGGGACGTTGGACCATTGACGTTCTCGTCAGCTCTGAGTCGGGACTAGCACAGGAATTTTCAAGAAAAAAGAGAGTCGTTAACTGCAAAGTAGAGTGTAAATTTTACAAATGGACTAGGCAGGAGTTCGGGTGAGCTATAGAGATACTCTTCATAACGAACTCTGTTTGTAACCAGAATTGGCATTTAAATTGACGCGCTTTGTAGTATCACGGAACTAATACGCCCACTTGAAATTTTCACCTGTCACCGTCGGGGAGTCTCCACCCGTAGTTCCTTCTCCTGCAAAGTCGCCACACGACTGCCCCTCAATCTTGAAGGAAGCAACGACTGTCACTTTCCCACCAATAACTTTGGTGCTAAACATCTCTATGGTGTTTGGTTCGGATACGGTGGTCTCCCAGTTTTTGCACTGGAAGAGGCCGGGAAACTCTCCTGGAGGAAAGGCGAAGGAAGAAATAGTGCCTTCGCCTCGATGGCCACTACCCTCGACGACGACTTTGATGCCTCCGCCTTGGTTGTGACTTTCATAGTTGCGTTGAAAATAAGGCCCATATCAAAATAGCTCTGTTCAGGACCTGGGTTGGCCTTCGATTTATTGGAATTAGGGGACGAAGAACTCACGTCACGGACAACGAAATACTCTAGTGAGTTCTGGATGTGAGTTGGTGATGGGTCAAGCTGGGGGGGAGTGGAACCATCAGATAAATAAATGAAAGATCAAACCGCGTTATTCACCAAGATGATCAAAGGTGGGTGAGAGGTACCTGGGCGAGCCTTCTCATATTTATGGTGAATGAAGCGCCTGAGTTAGGGATATGCCGTTCGTTTTCACTCGTTCTGGGATGTTTGTTCTAGAAGTAACTCTCGTAAAGGACAGAGAGAGAAGCTCCGTGCAGATTAAATATTTTGACGTCTGTTGGTAATTATGTTCAGTCATTGACCCCAGGTCTAGGTCCTGAGGTTGGGTCATCACATTTGAACACCCCTGAACAATCCTGTCGAGACTCACAGCGCTGCACCAAATGTGCGAGTCACTTCACTCATAGCTCCACGAGTGCATAAGTCATACATCACATGTTCGAGATAGTGATTGTCGACAGCGCTTCTTGGTGGATGTCCGGTATGTTAAGTTTTGCTTTCTTCCATGACCCTTGCGCTATGTACTGACCTATGATTACGGTACAGGTCGGATGGGTGAACACATTTCTTCTGCCGCATTTCTCATGCACCCTCCATGTTCAGTGGAATCCCCTTTATCCGTGCTGGAAGAGCAGGTCATTGATTACTGAAAACCCGTCGTCTTTAGGGCGGTCGCAGCTTTTAATAAGGACCCTGATGTATTCCTCGGGGGTGCAGGTAATAATTGGTGTACAGTAGATGAGCATATGGAAAAAAGATGCGATTACTACAATACTGGTGCTTATACGAGTCTGATCAGTCACACGGTGAAGTGTTGTGAGGGCTTCTGACGCAAAGCTGAAGGGGATGCGGTCACAATCAGAATGCCATGATTATAGGTTGGAAATAAAATTTGAAGATCCATGTTACTAGTAGGGAAGATTGGTATTGCGGAATTATGAAATTCGAAATTACGACGTAGATACAGGAACTACCTCCACATACAAATCCTCAAGGACATCTGGAGTCCCGATGATATTTCGTTTATAAAGCCGTGGGGACGTGGGACCTCCACCATCTTTGTTTAGTGCTTTGATTTTGTAGAGGCGAAGACTAGTAGCTAAAAAGTGTTTCATCTCGAAAACGGCTAGATGTCTCCCTGGACACTGAAGTACAATTATTTTAGTAAAGTCCAAATCAAATGAAGTTTGAAACACACCATATGTACCCCCCCTCCCCATGGCATGGGCTTAATACCCTTCACGCTCGCCCCGATGTTGAGGAATCGGTCGATTTTGAACTCCTCTGGACTGGGGTACACATCTGGGTCGTGGTGCACCGATCGTACATCTGCTATAACATAGTCGCCCTTTCCAACAGATATTGGCTCTCCGTCGACAACGATGCTGGTGTTTCGGTTGGCCATGCGGACGGTGGTCATTTTAGTCGCCCAACGAAAAGTTTCGAGTATGGTGGAATCGAGCAACGGCGTGCTGGGTTCAGGACCCCGCGTGTCCACCAATTCGGTCGTAAGAAGCCTGTACGCATCTTTGTCGACGAGGAGGTGAAATATGAGCCAAAACAAATTATAGGAGGTGTTGAAGTGGAAACCGAATGCGAATGATAAAATGGCACCGGCCGCCTCTCGTGGCGTCAAGACACCAGGCAACTCCTGCACGAAGTCAGAAATCACATTGGCGACGCCCTCGGTAATCTCACCAGCCCATATGGACTTGATGTAGACCTCTAATTTTGCTAAGATTCGTTCACGAGCCTGGATGGCATCACGCGCCACAAAAGGTAATCCTATTGTCAGCTGGGGAAGCTTGGAATGGAGGAGGTGAACATCATCAAAGGTGTCCAGAGGGAATGCGGGCCCGAAAAATGCGAGGCAAGTGGCGCGGTACAGAGGTCGACCGATAAATTGGTCGAGCCTTAAGACGGTCGGTAGTTTAGATTCCCCAATAGTACGCAATTCCCGTTCGAGATGCTGGGAAATATCATCGGTGATGGGCACCATCGCTGCTGGAGAGAGGAGTTTGCCTATTTGGGGGAACAATCTCGTGTGTAGGACCTCCGCGACGTGTTCGCGGTTGTGGGTGAGGCCGGCAACGACCTTGAGCATGTGGATGTGGGCTGGGGTTGGAGTGAACGCCGTTGGGTCTTTATGCAGCGAAGAAATTCCGCTTGGGTGGTTCACGATGATAATGTTTTGACCGGCCAAAAGAAGCTTGTATACCGAGCCATACTTCTGTCTGAAGCGGTTTGGTTAGTATTACTTGGCTGGGCGAGAATTATATCTGAGGTTGGTACGTACTTGCAAGATTGCAAAAGTTTCACGGGGTCGCGATAGAAAGCGAAAGCGTTTCCCAGCCACGGTATAATCGAGGGGACAATCGGCAGTCTCCTCTGCTTCGCGTTTTCCCTAACAGCGTAGACCACGATAAAATATGCTGCAGCGACCAGCAGCAATGGAGCCATCAAGGCGACATGAGAATCCATAAGACGAAATATAGACGCGTTATGAGGCGGGAGGTTACTAGAAGTAGTCTTTGCAGCGACTTGAGCCATTTCGACGCGCTGCGCTGAATTTATACACGAAGGGTGTGCAAAGAGGCCTGTCAGACGTGATACCTAACTTCCTTTTTAAGATAGGTCGAGAATCTATCATGTGGCGCTCATGTCTGCTCCAGACTCTGAGGCAGTATGAAATACAGTGGGCCCGAATATCAAAGAGTATGTGAGACGAACGTTGTTTTCGGCGACCTTCAGCCACAAGAAGAGAAGACTTTTTACCTCTGAAGATCGCCCCCGAGAACAGTCAAAGAAGGTTGGGAAATTATTCCTGTCCCAGGAAATTAGAATCGAGAGCGTAGAAGCAACATATGGTGATTCATTTGTGATGGTTTGTGGAGTTTGAAGCCCCGTTGTCGTTGGATATCCGCACGAGTAATTCCAACCGAATACAAGAGGTGTTACACGACGCCACTGTTCTGACCCCGAAGGCGAGGGACTTCGAAGTCGTGCACGCAGCTGCGAGCAAGCAGTCATTAAATAGTTATAGATAATTAACAGCCTCAGAACTGGGGTACCCGGAGTAACTCTGATATAGTCGAAGCTGCAACAGTTCGGATCCGAGAGAGCATTTAGGGTGAGCGTTGCCCGTGCTGAAGAGTCGTGCAAGATGACTTCGGAATATGATTAATAACACTTGAATAGAAGCATACTTTAGTCGATAGAGATAGTAGTCTAGCGTCTTATGGATATATTGTACAGTGGAAACATGCCCTCTCGTATCGCATCTGGTGGCTGAAGCTGGTGGTAGATATCATCTATTTCAAAAAAAGATCACTGCGTTCGGCACCACATTACACATTCATGGCCTATCTTGAACGGCGAGATATTAGATACACAGAAGTCCTACAAGCTGTCTTGGGGCCCTTTGCGTATAAATCCAACGCATTTTGTACCTGGTCGTTGGCAAAGATTAAATTTCACCTCCTGCCTCACAACGCATATATCGATCGCTGACTATGGACTCCACGGTCGCCTTGATTGCTTCTTTCTTACTCCTGGTAGTGGCTTACTCTATAAAAGCCTACATTGCAATAGATCATTCGACGCAAGGAAGACCGCCGATCGTCCCTTCGATTATCCCATGGTTGGGAAGCGCCTTTGCTTTCAACCGCAACCCTATTCAATTTTTACAGTGGTGCAAGTACGTATCCTCAACATCCGAACAACCGAGTGACGCTGATTTTTCGCACCTACAGACAAAAGTATGGCTCTGCGTACATGCTTCGACTTGCTGGCCAAAACATCATCATCATATCCCATCCAAGCGGGATATCATCCTTGCATAAAGATCCAAAAGCGTTCACTTCAAAGCCAGTCCACATCCACATGCTCAAAGTCATCGCCGGCATCACTCATAACCGCGAACACGTCTTTGAAGTCCTTCATACTCGACTATATCCCCAAATAGTCAAGACGTTCTCTCCAACATCCATGACAAACCTCGCCAACGATATAGATGAACGCCTACGACTAGAATTGCGCGCAATCGGTGGTAATGCAAGAGCCCCGACCATCTTGAAGCTCAACGAGTTTATTGGACGACCGCTGTACCGTGCCGGCTGTCTTTGTCTGTTCGGGCCTACCTTTCCGATGGACACCTATGATGATTTTCGACTCTTCGACGCGAAACTCCCCCAACTCATCGCTGGTCTGCCATTTATCGCCCGCGATGGCACCCAAGCCCGCCAACGTCTTATCAACAAATTGGAGGAATACATCAAGCCCATGTGGGCTGGCGAGGTCGTCGAAGGTGTCTCGGACGCTATTTCCACATTCATGCAAGAGATGAGGGTAACTCTGACGCGACGCGAAGCCGCCTCTGTTCTCCTTTCCTTCGTGCTCGGCTTCCACTTCAACACCTGGTATATGATATTTTGGCTCATATCCCATCTCCTCGTCGACAAGGATGCGCTCGAGCGTCTTGTAGGCGAGCTGCGGTTGCGGGGTCCGACATCGTCGCATGGCACGCCGTTGATGGACTCGGCCGTTTATGAAACACTCCGCTGGGCGACGAAAACGCCGACTGTTCGTATGGCCGTAAACGATACCAGCATCGTCGTTGAAGGAGAGC
>Ga0247741_1001548_pt1 | contig 12762 bp, 14 predicted proteins | sample UWRJL213509R2_FD_180945 | JGI IMG/M metagenome (GOLD analysis project Ga0247741, IMG submission 180945) | Plant litter microbial communities from Arlington Agricultural Research Station in Wisconsin, United States - UWRJ-L213-509R-2 | ecosystem: Environmental > Terrestrial > Plant litter >... | reverse complement strand
GTAATTGGTGGGTGGTGAGATACTTGCTCGACGAGGAGTTCGGTAATTCCTCGCCCATTCTTGTCAGGCCAGGTGCCATAGAAGACCCTAGAGTACGATAAGTTCAATGCTGAAAAGAAGTGTTCATACTCACTCTCCGAGGACGGGGTTAAGAGGTCTACAGAATCATTAGTACGACCCAACAACGGATGTTCTCTTACGCACTTCTTTTCAGACCCCATCTCTTCGTTTCTCGACGTGTACTGATCCTTCAAGGTGCTCTGTGGTGCTCATTAGGGGTCCCGCCAAGGCCGAAAAGAGTAACCACGGACAATGAACCAGCGAAGGACAGCCAATGCCATCTCATGACCCGGTTTGGCATCTGCAATGGCGGCAAAGTATTCCGGCCGCTCGCACCAGTAGGCTGTGGGTGATGGGCATCGATCAGCCGTGATGAACAACGATGGAGGTCCTTGAAGGCCCACGAACCAGGAAACTCGGTAAGAGATGTCGGAGAAAGGATGAAAGGAGGAGCTGTGAGCGAAGAGAGATCTCCCGAGAACGAAGCAATGCTGCGGGCATTGTTATGTCAGTCATTGTCAACGACATTGGCCAGTGAGACTAACGATTTAAGGAATGAGCTCCAGCTACCGCGCTGGGCAGCAGGTACTGCCTGAATTTTGTGAGAATAGGACAGTAGAGAAGGGAGGTTGGACCTACTTGGCCGACTTCCTCTGTTGCCATAATGACTGTTATTTGTGAAGAATATTCAGCTCAATATTCTTGCGTCATATCAGGCCACGGCAAATCCCGAGCGGCTGGCGAGTCACTCAAGGAGCAGTGCATGATAATTACTAAAGACATTTATTAATCGTAAGGAAACTGGGCCATCAGGAAGATGGCTACAATAGGAGCGCCGGTATAGCTCATAGGGTAGGATTTTGGCCAGTGATATATTTGGACAGCTCGCCACGGCGCCACTGAATGAATATGACTGTTTCAATCATGGAAAACATGACAACGACAATCGTGAGCCTAATCGATGACCAATATTAGCACGCCATGGCATAGGACGGAGCAAATATATGAAGTCATATTTCAGAAGCTCTAGAAGAAAAATTACGCCGTAAATACGGGTGAGTCTTGAGCAATCAAATAATGCACCATTGAGGTGATGGTCTGACGAAGTGGGTCAGTTCGATTTCGTTGCCATAAAGCAAGAACTTTATTGAGGTAAAAGCGGCGAGAAAGCTGATATAGTTCTTTGGTGAATTCCCCCACTTGGGTATCTGTTTCTGCTGTACACCCATTAGAGATGTTCCGGACAAGACAGAAGAGCTCATGCCAGTTCAGTCAATCCTATAGCGTACTACCCCATCCTATTGCCCACCAGGAAGCGAAGACCGAGAGCCATCAATGTCGATACTGGAATTTGGCTTCCTGAAGGGATTTCTGTGGTTGGTAATTCATTTCAGCTAAAAGTCTCTTCATCCTTGAACTGCAGCAGTTCTCTTTTCCAATCTCCAGCCCGGATGACCGAGATCACCTCGGTCGAGGAACCAATTCGGTCCAACAGCTGGGGTACATAGAAGAGGGCAAAAGTACTCTGATAGATATCTGCTATCCAATCTCTAGTAAAAGATCACCGAGCGGTCATGTGACTTTCATTTGAATGGAGCGCTTGTCGCTTGAATCAGAATAAGCGCCGACAATGTGATGGAGATATCCAAAAACTATGTGTGACAGTAAGTACGCCATATTATTTCTCAAAATATCCTCAACTGCTCACGCTATAAAGGAGATGCATTGTGACACACTCGAAGCACCTGAGATCCGCGCAAGGACCTTAACACCGTGTACAATCACCTCGAAGTAGTGTACAGGTCCAATTGCACCATAAAGTCACTGAAGTTGAATGTAGAGAGGAAAAAACTTCAAATACCATATAGTTGTACTCGTGGTAGGGACAGCGGCCCAGCGGTTGATACTCTTCAGAAGGAATGTCAAACACTTTCAATTCCGATTACTCGACGAATGGAAACGTGGCTCTAGTTTAGGCCCACAGCTTCAAACTCCATTCGACTCGATATTTAAATACGCTGCTATTGAATTTACCTCATTATTCACCACACGGGGCCATTTAATCAGCCGAAAGTGACCATCCAACATCCATTACAGTTCTACTGAAGATCCGAACTGAATTACTTATAGAAGTCCGCGCAGCTCAGAGCACTGGGTGATTCATACATCCGAAAAACTCAATTATGTGTTCACCAAATTTTCGACAATTTTTATCGTTTCCAGAAGAGTCAGTACCAACTAAATTGGATGCAAACTAGAATAATTGCAAAGTTCCAGTCTCCAAACCGGTTCATTGGACAATTACATATCTAGAAAAGCAAATACCACTACCTCGAGTCTACGTGACTAAGTACCCGAATTATCATCATGAAGATCGTGATACTCTTGACAAAATCCAAGGAAATCCCTCCCCCACTCCTTCAAGTACCTAGAAGTATTGACAATCGCAAGGTCATGACCCCTCTCAACCACATCTAAGAGTTTTGGAACAGTATCGCGCTCGATAACACAGATCTCCAGCTCTGAAAGAGAAGTGATCTTCACGTCTACTCGGATATGCACGCTGGAGAGGGGCCGACAAGTTTGAAGGTTGGGCTCTGCAAGTGGATGAGGGAACCAAGCTGGGATCGATGACCAGGGGGGGCTTGCATTCGGCTGCCATTCGTTACCAAAGTAGAACTTTTCGAGTCGAGGAAGAAATGCTATCCCCTCGTCCGAACGGTATGGGAGAATGGCAGTATTTCCGAGGAGCTCAAATAGCTCCTGAGTACAGGAATAGTGAGAGATACCGAGATGGAGGTCCACAATATCTGGCATCATCCAGAGAAGGCTGATAAGTTCGCGATTACCTGCAAAAGCGTTCGCTAGCTTGAAATGTGTCAGATGGCAAGACGAGCGTGTTATGAGGCGTTTCAGGGAGTTGAAGGGTTTGGATGCAGCGAGGGACATCGATTTCAACGACGGAAGGGTGAGTCGGTCAAATAATATTTGAATCTGGGCCGGATCGATGAGGCAGCGAAGATCCCAGGTGTGTAACATTTTGTGGGTGGTTGTATTATACCGCTCCTCAAGCGGGTCGTTGTGATCGTTTGCAGGGATTTCGTTCTGGAGCTGTTCTAATCGTGGAGCATGGCGGAGGATGTTCACACAATCAGCAACAGAGAGATAATCCACATCCAGTCTGGTGACGGCGCCCCAATCGATATGGATGGCGTTGACGTGAAATCCGCGAATTGTGACTGTCGAAGGACTCGGTCGGCTGTGAGCTAGCTTAAAGCCTGTCTCTGAGCTGTGGCCTCCACCATCAAGGCGTATACGAAGAGTGTCGAGCTTAGGCGCACCGACAAAGGTACTGCCTTCGAGTCTGGACCATATGTGATGGCTCACATCTAGCGACAGCGAGTGCCAGCGATGTGAGTGCCGATTGAGTGCATCGAAGATCATCTCATACTCGGACGGGTGACTGTCCACAAGAGATGGGTCCCAATTTTGTTCAATCTGTATTATCAATGGGAGATCCCCAGATCGATTGAGATGTGCCTCGATGCCTTGGAGCATAGAACCACTAGCCAAATATCGCGAAGGAATTACAATGCATAACACATTCCAGAGCTGCGGCGTTGACCGAGCGGTGTCTCTCCACCCAGTGCAAACAGAGCTCAGGACACCTACAGCCTTGCTAGGCAAATTACAGCGACCCTCTGCCGTATACTCTGTAACCGAAAAAGTCGGCATGCAGAGGATGAAAATCTGAGACTTCACTTCGAGAGGAAGCCAGTGGGTGAGAGGATCATGTGCGGAATTCATGTCAGATTTGAGTCGACATTGCTCGTGCTTGAGGCGTTCCACGAGCGCCTCTGCTTCGGCGAGCCTGCACTCGGATTCGCGCATTGCTTGACATGGGGCACACGCATCCACTGCGCAGTATTTCATTGTAGCGAAAGATCCGGAATTCACAGGGATAATCTAGAGATACCATGTCAGTGCGAGTATCGATGTTGAGCGTCCTATTGAAGATCTTGCACGCACCGCAGCCGATTTGAGTTTTAGTGTTGACCGTCGCCGTGATAATGTGATAATGTGACAGCCGTTTTCATAACGATAAGCGCTTGTATTTATGCGTTGTTTGGCCCTATCACTTGATTGAAAGGCCGCTTTCCTACCGCAGCCACATGTAGTCTCCCGACGAGACCGTGTTCGATTTTGGAGGTCATACTCCGAGAAGGAGAGGCTTCGCAAGAAAGAAGGCGACAAGGCCTGCCGTTGAGAGGGTCAAACATGATAGGGCATAATATAAACTTATAATCGGGAGGCCACTACGAACCACAGCAACTGGTCTACGATACCCCAGTTCTGCGGATCCTTCAAGTATGTCAAGCTGCACATATGCTCAAGAGTAGAAGTCGGAGTAGTCGATAATGGACTCGAAGATAAACTGCCTCTGGACCCTTGCCTGGGCCGTCATCTGTAAAACTGGAGAGACGACGGATGAGCGGAGGGTCAGAGAAGAAGAAAAGTGAAGACACACCTTCAGCATTGAGTCCTTGCATATGAGGTTGGACAGGAGCAACTGTATGATGCGATGGAGATTGCGCTGGTTGATATACAAATGGCGGCTCGACTCGATCAACGGGAAATGGGCCCATGGTGGCATATATGGCTGCTGGCAGTTGGCAGTGCGGTCCAAAACGGGGACTGATCCTAGATCGCGAGCTCCCAGCTGACTTTGAGTCTGTTTGGGTAAGTGTTGGAGAGGAGACGTGGCTCGATGGTGGGGACGAGGGTGGATTAAATGAGGTGTCGGGCACAAGGGGTTGAAGACTAGGATAACGCGGATGTGGGTTGACGTTGGCCGGGAGTGGGTGTTGGCCATGGCGACCTCTATCGTGCCACCGCTGGTTGCAGGAGGCAGATCAGGTTTTTGCGATGGAGATGGACAAAGATCGTTGAACGGGCAGATGGATAGATAAGTCGAACGGTCTTCGTCACTGTACAGCGAGTACACCAGTAGCCCCTCGAGTGCGAACCAGGAGAGCGACTCGGAAAGAAAGTTCAAGTTGAACTAGAACTTGTGAGGGTTCCACGAGCATATATCCTGCGCATTGTGAGCAACAGAGGGAGCTGAAGAAGCCTTGCAAGGCCCAAGGGAGTCGAAGGGCTGAGAGGCGGTGTAGTCCTGGAGGGAGGGCGTTCAGTACGGAGGGACAAGGGAACAAGAAAGGTGGATGGGGACATACCCTGCAAAAAGTTGATACTCATACTCGTGCGCACCATGAAATTCGGTTTATTCCACTTGGAACCTCCACCGAATCTTTGAAACGACACCAAACGTCGACCACTGGCGCGAGTCGAAGCGACACTATACGCGTCGAATCGTTTGCCAGACGCCAGACATCATACGCCGGACATCCACCCTACATCCATCAAGGCAGAAGATGTTCGCAAACGCGCTCGGACTTGCGTTTGGGCTTGGATGTATACGAGGGGCTTGGAGAGTCATGGAGAGGGAGAGGAAACCAACCCGTTAACGAGTGAAGCGAACCGTCGATCGCGAGTTGGAGAAGGACTCCGAGCTGAGTCTGAGTCGATGCATGGCGCGAAGGCGTTGGAGAGGATCAAGTTCGACGAGGGACCACAAGTTGCTGGGACGAGGATGACGCAGATGTGGGCTGTGCAGGTAGTATCCGAGTTGCAGGGACGAGTGTTGCTGAACGCGAGTGTTCCACTAGCGAATGGACCATGCCTCTTGAGAGAGCTATAAGCACGCGGCCCGAGGGAACTGGGAAGAGCCTAGAAAGGGGCATTCAGTACGGAGGAGAGAAAGGAGGGAACAGGATAGAAGAAAGAGGACGGACACTAACCAAAGCAAGAGATTTGGTTTTTACAGGACCTCACGCTCACGCTCGGGTTTGGAGCGTATACAAGGAGCGGGGGTAGAGTACTAGTCTCTGAATTCGGTGGGAATGAAGGAAAGGGAAGATGGGCGATTTGGAGGGGGGAGTGTATATTCAATGGCCAGGGCAGATGCTCGATCGCGAGCTTGGGGCGTTGGAAAGGAGACGCGGCTTGAAGGCATGGATGTTGACCACGGCCTTCCTTCGCAAGTGCGTGACAAATAGGGTGACGGGAGGTCGAACTGTCTTCGTAAGTACACCAGCTGGCGCAATGCGAGTCCCAACTTGGAGTTATTATTGCCAATACCCTCCGTGGTGGCAGGGTGAAAAATTGCATGCGCAGGAGAAGGACGAAGCGTGCCTGGCAGTGCCAAGTCGTTCCTTTTGGGGCAAATGCCCAGGTCGGATGTGCATGCTATTCTTATCCTTCATAGCATTGACCTCGAGCATCAGTAGCTCACATACCCAGGGCCCGAGGCTATTTAAGTACATACGTTCAAACTCAATCCGAGTCATTGGACTGTCGTTAGGCGTGGAACCACTTGAAGCTGTACCTCTGGACTGCAGCTTCGGGTTCAGAAAAGAGTCAAATTTATCCAATATGCTCTCGAGCTCGAATGCCGTGTGCGCGGGGCCAGCCCTTTCGTCAGCTTCAAGTTCAACTCGTTTCCCTGTTCTACTTTCATACTCAATTTTCACTAGTGCTAGGAACACGGTCGCGTCGCACCATCAGAGCCGCTAACCCATCCATGGCGTCAACTTTATGCTCCATTGATATGCCTGGCACAATAGAGGCTACCCATCTAAAACTGCAAAAGCTTTATTGCGTCAAACTTCCGCATCGGATCGAATCTCCGTCCGTCCTCACTCCGGCTTCACTTCCGAATCATCACCTCCAAAGCAAAGGCCATATGAGAGCACTGCAAATGATCAGATGGTAGTTTGGTTGCCTGATTTCCTGTAACTGGGACACCACGTCCTTGCCGATGTAGTCGTGGTCTTCAATCGACCTACTAACCTCGAGATCACAAAGTGGCCTGCATCGTGCATCGACAGAGCTTGGTGTCTGAGAGAAAGCGACTGAACAGAATGAAATGGGCATCTTCGCGGTCCTAGGCGAGAGGGAAAAACCAAGCTGGGATCCTATGACAGGTCGTGGACGTCTGGACCTTCATGTAAACCGGGATGTCGAAGAGTTCATCAAGCGTACGGAAGGGAACCTGTGAGAGGAAAAATGGCTTTAGAAATGGCGTGTGATCAGACTCGTAAAAGAAGCGACACCTGTAAGGGCTCCTCGACCGGCTAAACAGGCGTTCGAAACCATCCAAAGGGTTATGCCTCCCGAGTTCAAGATAGACCAGTGAGGGAAACTGAAGTTTGCTCAACATGGTTACGTTCGGTTTATCGAGTTTGAACGTTTGAACCTTGGAACAACCTTCCAGTCGATCCCGATAGACGAAAACAAGATGCCCCAAATGTTACCTATCTGAGGCAAAGTGAAGAAGGTCGGACGAGACGCTAAAACAGTTCTTGATCCTCGTCTGGACGACAAAAAAAGTATATCCAGAGGCGTTCGAGAGTTGGCCCGAATAGAACCTCTTTGAGCACAGTGCAGGGTGCAACATGCAAGTCCAAGGTCCCAACCGCTTCGATTGTTCATTCAGCATCTCCACCAGCGACGACATCATAAAGTATTATCCATGAGAAGGTTGCTATTTCCATGGCTGCCGGGCTTGGAGATGATACTCCTCCGTGTTTGTACACTGCACCAGGGGAGAAATGGTATCTCTGGGCCAAGTGCTACATTGGGAGACGAAGGACCACAATTCCTCGCGGCTTCAACGGGATTGGTGCTGAGGGTGTATTGCTGAGTACCGCCTTGAGGGATACAGGATACTTACGGGGGGTAAATGGAACAAGGATTTGCTTCGCCTTCACCAAGGCTAGTTGAGCCACCACAGAGGAAGGCGTCGAGAACCATAGGCGACTCGGATAGATCTAGTCAACCTGGGTCAGCGGCGACTCAGCACCATGTTCAACACAGGTTGAAGAGGGCTGAGGTTGACATTGGCATATAGGGACAGAGGAAGGTGCTATTGAATCCATCTCCGAGTTGAGAGACAAGCGTTCACACGTTTCTCGAGATCAAGCGCACGGATGAGGCTGTGTCGACCAACACAAGTTCGACTCACGCCAACATGGCCGACTCCTTAGGCTGTATCCCTGCTAACCCAGACATATCTGGAATCGGCGTTCGAACGGCGACCTACGCTCAAAACTTGCTGAGTTTCGGCCCAGCCATCTACGCCCTCCTAGATCGGAAAGTCACCTCCGTCGAGCTGGATTCCATGGAGGACCAGTCGACAACCATCCTCATCACCGCATTCGCCATCCTGCTCTCTGCTATTATACAAACTCTGACGCTCGGGTTGTCCAATTTCCATGCAACAATCGTCCTCAACTTGAGCTGGATGAATAACACGAACACGTTCATATATCTCTTGCTCTACTTTCACCACATCATTGGCCCGGCCGACCGCGAGGATCCGTCATCCAAACGCGTTGAACGCACACCGTGGAACACGCAGGCTGCAATCAGGCAAGGGAAGAAGATACTACAGGATCCAGTCGTTGTTATTGGCTCGCTTCATCTGTCTCTGATGGCAGCTGTAGGCATTTGGCTCTGGACTCGACCTTCGGTGTTTGGGAATTCCCCACCATGTGCCATGTCAGCGTCGGTGGTGATTCTAGGCCAGAAGGTGAAGCTTACATCCAAAGGATTGCGCATCTGGTCCATCCTCGCCTACTCCCTATTTGTTGTCCCAGGCGTTAATCTCATTCTTCCCGTCGGTTTTTTCCTCGGCTCATACCTGATCTACAAACACTGCTTTCCGGCTCAGTCTGAGTCAAGCATTAAACCTATTATCATTGGTTTGATTATTCTTGCCTTCATCAATCTCATCTTTCTTATTGATACGGAAATTGCAATCCATAAAAATGCAACACTACAACAAGATGGTGATTCTCTATGGACGTTTGGGCAAACACTTGCCCTGCTTTTACTCTTAATTCCTCTCCGTGATCTTGTGAATGCATTCCGTCAACGACAGAAGAAAAAACTTGATGAAGTCAGGCAGAGACACAAGAATATTGATAGCATGAGGGATGCAATACGTGACAAGGATTTCACAGCTATGAAGGACCTTATTCAGCTTGGGGTTGAAGTCAAAGCCAAAGGTACACCACTAACATAGGTTTTTTGGAGATGAGTGTTGGTGACTTATGTTAAATTTCAGATGTGACTAGGTCAATATTTCAAGCTGCATGTGAAGCTGGAGAAATTAATATTATAAGATGGCTGGTCAAATTTGGTGCTGATATTAATGCCCAAGGTATGTTTTATATTAAGCAAAAAAGAAAGAAGCTGATTCATCCTCTAGATGGTCATGCACTGTTGTGTGCATCAGATAGAGGATATCAAGATATAGTGGAATATCTGGTTGAACATGGTGCTAATCTCAATGCACAAGGTGTGTGTTTGAGATTAATTAGACAAGAGAGAAGCTCATCCATTGCCTAGGTGGTCAGGCACTTCTGAATGCATCAGAGAGAGGACATCAGGACATAGTAAAATACCTGGTTGAACATGGTGTGGATCCCAATGCTGAAGGTATGTGTTTGAGATTGATTGGACAAGTGAGAAGCTCATTTATTGCCAGATGGCAAGGCACTTCTAAATGCGTCAGCTAGAGGATATCAAGATATAGTCCAATATCTGGTTGAACATGGCACTGATGTCAAAGCTAGAGGTATATGTTTGATATTATTTGAATAAGAGAAGAGCTCACTTATTGCCTAGATTGTGGGGCACTTCTATGTGCATCCCTTAGAGGACATCAAGACACAGTAAAATATCTGGTTGAATGTGGTGTAGATCCCAATGCCAAAGGTGTGTGTTTGAGCTTAATTGGATAAAAGAAAGGCTCATATATTGTTTAGATTGTGGGGCACTTCTGCAAGCATCACTTGGAGGGCATCAAGATATAGTAAAATATCTGATTGATCATAGTGCTAATGTCAATGCCCAAGGTAAGTGTTTGAGGTTGATTGAATAGGAGGGAAACTCATTATTGCATAGATGGGCAGGCACTTCTGAATGCATCAGAGGGAGGGCATCAAGATATAGTAAAATATCTGGTTGATCATGGTGCTAATGTCAATGCCCAAAGTATGTGTTTGGGGTTAATTAGACAAGAAAGAAGCTTGTTGACATTGCCCAGATGGCTGGGCACTTCTGGGTGCATCACGTGCAGGGCATTATAATACAGTAAAATATCTGGTTGAACATGGTGTGAATGCCAATATCAGATGTATGTGTTTAAGATTGATTCATTAAGAGAGAATCTCAACTATTGATTAGATGGCTGGGCACTTCTGAATGCATCAGAGGGAGGGCACCTAGAAATTGTACAATATTTGGTTGAACATGGTGCCAATGTCCATTCCCAAGGTAAGTGTATTTGAGATTGATTAGATAAGAGAGAAGCTCATTTATTGCTTAGGTGGTCAGGCACTTGTATATGCATCAGGTGGAGGATATCAAGAAATTGTAAAGTATCTGATTGAACATGGTGCTGATGCCAACACCCAAGGTGAGTATAATTGAGCTTGATTGGATAAAAGAAAAGCTTATCTACTATCTAGATGGAAAGGCACTGCTAAATGCATCATATAAAGGATATCAAGAAATAGTGAAGTACCTAGCTGAACATGGTGCTGATATTAATGCTCAAGGTATGGATATTTGAAATTAACCAGATAAGAGAGAAGCTCATTCACTATCCAGATGCCTAGAGATTTTAAGTGACATCACATACAAGACAGGCTGGATTATGAGGTCCACTTGGTACACATATATTTTAAGCGCTCGCGATCAATTTGGCGTGAGGATTATCTAAAAATAGCCTGAGCGCCTCTGCATCCATTGTCGTCATAAAGAATATGCTGCTTACACTTACGCGGTGTGCTGTAAGTCGTGTTAAACAAGTAGAAGTAGGATACCCAACCCGAACACCCAACCTCAATCCCAATAGTATTTGTGATAACATTTCCCAACCAGCACTCGGCCAAATCTTGATGTCGTTCAGCACCAGCGTCAGCGTCAACCACGATGTCGATGTCAAAGCTATTCCGGATCCAACCCAACGACAGATGTAGCATCCGACAGCAACGAATATTGAAAGCCAACGCGTTGCATCCGACACCACGAAGCATTCAACGAGTCCAGAGGAACCTGCGTTGATAGATGCTGATACGGTAGGTTGATAGCGAGAAGGAGAGGGAGAGTTGACGAAGGAGTGTTGGAGAGATTTTGAAAAACTATTGTCAGTGTCAGGCCAGCAACGGATTTTCGCATTTGGACGTGGTGGAGGTGAGCGTCTCTGAGACCAGGCCACTTTCCCACCACATGCTGGCTTTTTAGCTGTTACTACTGGCCATCCTTTTCTTGTTCCCGTACTGAACGAACTCTCTCCAGGATTATATTGCTCCCAGTCTCCGAAGGTGTGCTTAGCTTCCTTCATCCTCCATCCTGGAGCTCTATTCTCAAGCCCTCAAAAGGCATCGGACATCCGCTGGTGGAACCCTCATCTGTTCAGGTTCGGGTTCAGAATCTGGACTTCGGCTTAGAAATATTCTTTCCGAGTCGCTCTCTGGCCACAGTGGGCAGATTCTCGTCACGATTCGCACCCATAGGTCGCCTACTGGTTGACGGGATGAATGCCTCCGAAGAGCCAACGATCCCTCGTCTTCCACACCTCGTCCACTCGTGGAATCCTCGTTCATTGTAATTTGAACCCGAATATTCTTTCCTAGTAGCCCTCTGGGCATTCATTCGTGCTCTCCATGGACCGTTACATAAATGCCATCAAGCATGGCCTGTTGGAATTTATTAGTAGCGAGCTCGGCAGCTGCGCGTATCTCTGATGGACTTACCCGACGTTTCGTGTACGCATGCTATTTAGATGTAGATATCGTATATAATCGTAGCTACATCGATTGTACCGGCACTCGTTTGCCACGAAGTCCCCCGACTCCTCGCTCCCCTCGTTGATCCCGCAGCCGGATTTCAATATGGCCCACTGTGTAGCGTGCAAGACCGCCCGACCTATTTGCACATCTACTCGTTCAACCCACCAGCGCCCTTTCCCCCGTTTGGGATCTGGGCCATTCATACATATTGGGCTCGATCTTCGCTTTCTGATCGAAATCGTACGAGGGCGCAGTTAAATTAGGAGAAATATTACACCATACATAATACGAAGCCTTTTAAGCGAAATTTCTGTAAATACAACGGAGAATGCAGAATCATCGTGAATCGTGATGAGGCGACGGTCTAAGTGGATTGGGTTCTATTTTGCTCCCAGAAAGCAAGGAGAAATACTGAAGTGAGGGCCACGAGTACACTAATGTAGTTATCCGAGAAACTCCATCGTATGGGTATCTGTTCCTGTGTGTTAGACAGTTTAGTGGTGCTCCAGATGAAACTCAAGAGTCTCGCAAAGAGCTCATACCAAAACGTTCAACTCGACGGGGCCCATTGGCCCATCCTGTACATCAGAAGTGGACGACGGGGAGCCGTCCAGACGCGATGTCGAAATTTGGTCTTCGCAGGATCCATTGTCGAAGCGCTAGACGTGAAAGGATGTAAGAACATCTACGCGAATGTCGAGAAGATTGACACCGACATTCAAGTACCTCTGAATTGCTTGGTTGGTTTTGGTCGGCAATGCTTCGAAATCAATAGATG